>Ga0302216_1000051_pt1 | contig 55388 bp, 58 predicted proteins | sample II_Fen_N3_2_FD_194575 | JGI IMG/M metagenome (GOLD analysis project Ga0302216, IMG submission 194575) | Peat permafrost microbial communities from Stordalen Mire near Abisko, Sweden - II_Fen_N3_2 | ecosystem: Environmental > Terrestrial > Soil > Wetlands > Permafrost | place: Sweden: Abisko...
GGAACCACCTGATCCCATCCCGAACTCAGCAGTGAAACGATGCATCGCCGATGGTAGTGTGGGGTTTCCCCATGTGAGAGTAGGTCATCGTCAAGATTAAATTCCAGAACCCCTGTTTGCTCACGCAAACAGGGGTTTTGTTTTGGGCGCTCGGAAAGGCCCACTACTTGCGCACACATGGACATGGATATAACGGCGCAGAGCGGTTTTGGCCCCGTGAGTTGCTGTGGAGTAGAATGAGCACTTCACTCATTTGGACAGAGGCGATTTGAATGGAAGCGTTAGCCACTTTCTCGACTAAGAATTTCAAACCAACAGACCTGGCTCCACCCCCCGAGATTACGACCTCCTTGCCAGTGTCTATCATCACCATGGAGAAATCCTATTCGGGTGCAATCGACGGTGTTTCCTCAACGGTTTTTACTGCGGCGTTCGACCAGGCGACCAGGACAGGCAGTTACATCGCCATGGAGAGCTTCAAAGGTGCGGTGAACGGCAAAGAGGGCACCTTTAATTTCATCCACTCGGCCTCCACAACCGGAACTGATCGAGCAGATGAGTTTTTCTGCATCGTCAGCGGCAGTGGTACAGGTGATTTGAGGGCGATATCGGGGTCGGGCGGGATCAAAATCGACGCCAATGGCACGCACCACATTTGGTTGAACTATCAACTCTAATAGATCAGAAACAGTGTTGAGGTGATGAGACAAGGACACCTTTGTAGCTCTCCTCAAACTGCAAGATCGTACAAGAACGGTTAACCCTTCCTTCGATAGTCTGACAATTCTCACCTACCAGAGGATTGCTCATGGCTCAGCAACAGCACTCAGCACAACCTGTAAATCTCGCGCAAAAGGCTTCGCTCATCAGTGAACAGTGGAGCCCGAGAGTCGTAGCCGAGATGAACGACTACCAGTTCAAGGTTGTACGCATCGAAGGTGAGTTCATTTGGCACTCGCATCCAGAAACCGACGAGGCGTTTCTCGTGCTTGAAGGGACACTGCGTATCGACCTTCCAGAAGGTCCCGTGTATGTGGCGCCGGGGGAGTTGTATGTCGTTCCTCGCGGAATAGAACACCGGACGGCCGCTGAAGGCGAAGCCAAACTGATGATGATCGAACCTCGCGGCATCTTGAACACCGGCCATGAAGGGGGAGACCGTACCGCCATGAACGACCTGTGGATCTGAAATCCATCCTGCTGTTCGAGGCCACCGTCGCCATCCGGCAACAGTGGCCTCATCCCCCGATGCTCGGTGCCGCCTGACTCAACGGCACCACACGGCCCCTCCAGGGTACCGTTTGGGAAATCGATGCAAAGTGTTTCTGTATTTTTGCTATGGTGCAGCACATTTTCACAAGGATTGATCTTTCATCCGCAGGACGCGGCGTCGACCTTTTTCAACGAGATGCTGTAGAAATGCCTGAACCGATACCGATCAAAGACCACGAAAACGAAAACCGCCTGGTCAACAAACGCCTACTCGCCTGCGCCTTGTTGGTGATCAGCATCACCTGCGCCCTGGTGGGCCGCCTGTATTTCCTGCAGGTCGTGCAATTCGACTATCACTCGACGATTTCTGAAAACAACCGTGTCCACGTACTGCCCATCACGCCGACTCGTGGCTTGATCTATGACCGCAACGGCGTTGTGCTGGCCGACAACCGCCCAAGCTACAACCTGATCATCACCCGCGAGCGCACCACCGACCTCAAAGGCGAGCTGGACGCGATCGTCAGTTTGCTGCACCTACCGGCAGAAGACCGCGCCGTGTTCGACAAGGCGCTCAAGCAGGCGCGGCATCCTTTTGTTCCGGTTACGTTGTTTTATGAGCTGACTGAAGAGCAGATCGCCGTGCTCGCCGTGAACGAATATAGCCTGCCCGGCGTAGACGTCGAACCGCAATTCGTTCGTCACTACCCCATGGGCGCGCACTTCGCTCACTCCATCGGTTACGTTGGCCGCATCAACGAAAAAGAATCCAAGACCCTCGACTCGGTGGAGTACCGCGGCACGCAGTCCATCGGCAAGACTGGCATCGAGCGGTTCTATGAGTCAGAGCTGCATGGCCATGTCGGCTATGAAGAAGTCGAGACCAACGCCCAGGGACGCGTACTGCGCGTGCTCAAGCATACCGACCCGATCCCCGGCAAAAACATCGTGCTGAGCCTCGACGTCAAACTCCAGGAAGCGGCTGAAGACGCCTTGGGCGATCGCCGTGGCTCCGTGGTAGCCCTCGACCCGCAAACCGGCGAAGTACTGGCCATGGTCAGCAAGCCCAGCTTCGACCCCAACCTGTTCGTCACCGGCATCAGCTTCAAGGAATATGCGGCCCTGCATGATTCTATCGACCGTCCGCTGTTCAACCGCGTCCTGCGCGGTCTCTATGCGCCGGGCTCGACCATCAAGCCGGAAGTGGCCATCGCGGGTCTCGACAGCGGGGTAGTGACCGCCCAGACCCGTGTGTTCGACCCGGGTTACTACCAATTGCCCGACTTTGACCACAAATACCGCAACTGGAACCACAGCGGTGATGGTTGGGTGGATATGGACGCGGCCATCATGCGCTCCAACGACACCTATTTTTACGACCTGGCCCACAAGCTGGGCATCGACCGCCTGCATGACTACCTGGCCGAATTTGGCCTCGGCCAGAAAGTCTCCCTGGACATGTTCGAAGAGTCAGCTGGCCTGATGCCGTCCCAGGCCTGGAAGCGCGCGACGCGGCGTCAACCCTGGTTCCCGGGCGAAACGGTGATCCTCGGTATCGGCCAGGGTTATATGCAGGTCACGCCGCTGCAATTGGCCCAGGCCACCGCGTTGATTGCCAATAAAGGCGTATGGAATCGACCGCGCCTGGCCAAGACTATCAACGGCGTGGCGCCAGTGGATGAGAACCCGATGCCCAACGTGGTCCTCAAGGACCCGCGTGACTGGGAACAGGTCAACCACGGTATGCAGTTGGTGATGCACGACCCCCGTGGCATCGCCCGGGCGGCCGCGCAAGGTGCTCAATACCGGATTGCCGGCAAGAGTGGTACCGCGCAGGTGGTGGCGATCAAGCAGGGTGAGCGCTACAACCGCGACAAAACCCTGGAGCGCCATCGTGACAACGCTCTGTTTGTCGGCTTCGCGCCGGCTGAGCACCCCAAAATCGTGATTTCGGTGATGATCGAAAACGGCGAGGCCGGTGGCCGCGTCGCAGGCCCCGTGGTGCGCCAGATCATGGACGCCTGGCTGCTCGACCAGGAAGGCCACTTGAAGCCGCAATATGCGACGCCGAGCAAAGCCCCCGGCGATCCCCACGTCTGACTCACACCTGCCATTCGTCCCACTGCTCCACGCCCTCATGTGCCAGCCACGGCACATCATGGGCCGTCCAGATATGCGCGGTGGGCCTGATGCCCGGATCATCGTCCAGCGTCGCCACCCGTACAATCACATGGGGCTGATGCCCGCGCTCGGCCATCAGATGTGAGCCACAGCGTGAGCAGAAGCGCCTGAATTTGCCTGGCGAAGATTCGAAGGCCGCCAACAGCTCCTCGCCCTGCGTCCAGCGGAAATGTTCACGCATCACGCCGGCGGTGCTCACAAACGCCGCCGCATGCGCCTTGCGGCAGCTGTCGCAGTGGCAGTGGCTGATGGGCATGTCCAGGCTGTCCACCTGGTAGCGCACGGCTTTGCACAAGCAACTTCCATTCAACGGGTCAGTCATAACTTATGGCCGGGTCAACGATGGGGGCATCATCATCGCGCAGAACCCAAGGTTGCGCATTGGTCGATGTCGCCTACTGTCAATGGAGGAGGTGACTTATGCACGTATCAGATCGCATAGAACGGAAAGTCCTGCTGAACGCTCCACGTAAAAAGGTGTGGGAGGCGCTCACCGATGCCGAGCAATTCGGCCGCTGGTTTGGCATCGCCCTCAGGGGTAAAACCTTTGTCGTCGGGGAAACGATCGAAGCGCCGATTACTTACCCAGGTTACGAACACGTGATCTGGAAGGCCAAGATCGAATGCATCCTGCCGCAGACACGGTTTTCGTTCTCGTGGCACCCCTTCGCCGTAGAAGAGGGCATCGACTACGACAAGGAAACACCGACGCTGGTGGCGTTCACCGTTGAAGACCGCGCACCGGGCATTCTGCTGCGGGTCGTTGAATCCGGCTTCGACACAGTGCCCGAAGCCCGCCGCTTGAAAGCCTTCAAAATGAATTCCCGCGGATGGGACGAGCAAATGCGCAATATCGAAAGCTACCTGAGCCACTTTCACCAAGGCATCGCCTGAGGCGATTGCCCGCTGTGTGCGCGTTAACGTGCCGCGTTTGGCCGGATGCCGAGTAGAATCACGCCCTGAAAGCGATTCCTGAGGTGCGGCACGGTGGATTTACAGCAGGGTTTTGTCCTGACCCGGCATTGGCGCGATACCCCGGCGGGGACGCAGGTCAGTTTCTGGCTGGCCACCGACCAGGGGCCGAGGTTTATCCGCCTCCCTGTGCAAACCTCGGTGATGTTCATCCCCGAAGCCCATCGCAAGCCGCTGGATTGGCTGCTCAAGGGCGAGCGCGATATCGAATTGCGCCCGCTGGAGTTGTGCGATTTCCACCACCGCAAGGTGTTGGGCCTCTACACCCGCCAGCATCGGCAACTGATGGACCTGGAAAAGCGCCTGCGCGCCGCCGGTGTCGATGTCTACGAAGGTGACGTGCGCCCGCCCGAGCGATACATGATGGAGCGTTTCATCACCGCCCCCGTGTGGTTCGACGGCACGCCCGACGCCACGGGCGCGCTGCTCGATGCGCAGATGAAACCCGCGCCCGACTATCGCCCGCCGCTCAAGTTGGTGTCCCTGGACATCGAGACCACCGCCCAGGGCGATCTGTATTCCATCGCTCTCGAAGGCTGCGGCGAGCGCCAGGTGTACATGCTCGGCCCGCCGAACAAAACCGACGCGGTGGACTTCAAGCTCGACTATTGCGACACCCGCGGCCAATTGCTCGAGCGCCTCAACCAATGGCTCGCCACGCATGACCCCGACGCGATCATCGGTTGGAATGTGGTGCAGTTCGACCTGCGCGTGCTCCACGAACATGCCCAGCGCCTCAAGGTGCCACTCTTGCTTGGCCGTGGCGATGAGCCCATGGTCTGGCGCGAGCACGGCAGCCGCAATCATTACTTCGCGGCCGCGGCGGGGCGGCTGATCATCGACGGTATCGAAGCGCTGCGCTCGGCCACTTGGAGTTTTGAATCCTTCAGCCTGGAAAACGTCGCGCAGACCCTGCTCGGCGAAGGCAAGGACATCTCCACGCCCTACCAGCGCATGGATGAAATCAACCGTATGTTCGCCGAGGACAAGCCCGCCCTGGCGCGTTACAACCTCAAGGACTGCGAGCTGGTCACGCGGATTTTCGAGAAGACCGAGCTGCTTAAGTTCCTGCTGGAACGGGCCAGCGTCACCGGCTTGCCGGCCGACCGCAACGGTGGCTCCGTGGCTGCATTCACCCACCTGTACCTGCCGCTTATGCACCGCCAAGGCTTCGTCGCGCCGAACCTGGGCGACAAACCGCCCCAGGCCAGCCCCGGCGGATTTGTCATGGATTCACGCCCCGGCCTCTACGAATCGGTGTTGGTGCTGGACTACAAAAGCCTCTACCCGTCGATTATCCGCAGCTTCCTGATCGACCCCGTGGGCCTGATCGAAGGCCTCAAGCACCCCGATGACAGCGAGTCGGTGGAAGGTTTTCGCGGCGCCCGGTTTTCCCGCACCCGGCACTGCCTGCCGGCCATCGTTGCGCGCATCTCCGAAGGCCGCGAAGAGGCCAAGCGCGAACACAATGCGCCGTTGTCCCAAGCGCTGAAAATCATCATGAACGCCTTCTACGGCGTACTCGGTTCCAGCGGTTGCCGGTTCTTCGATACGCGCCTGGCGTCGTCGATCACCCTGCGCGGCCATCAGATCATGCGCCAGACCCGCGAACTGGTCGAAGCCCAGGGCTATGAAGTGATCTACGGCGACACCGATTCCACCTTCGTCTGGCTCGGCAGCGCCCGTTCCCAGGAGGACGCCAGCCGCATCGGCCAGGCGCTCGTGCAGCACGTCAACGATTGGTGGAGCGCGCATTTGCACAGTGCATTCGGCCTGCACAGCGCCCTGGAGTTGCAATACGAAACCCACTTCACGCGCTTCCTCATGCCGACCATTCGCGGCGCCGAGGAGGGTAGCAAGAAGCGTTACGCCGGGTTGGTGGTGCGCGGCGATGGCAGCGAAGAGATGGTCTACAAGGGCCTGGAAACCGTGCGCAGCGACTGGTCACCCCTGGCCCGGCAATTCCAGCAGGAACTCTACCAGCGCATCTTCCACCGCCAGCCCCATCAGGATTATGTACGCGACTACGTGCGGCGCACCTTGAGCGGCGAATTCGACGAGCTGCTGATCTACCGCAAGCGCCTGCGCCGGCAGTTGGACGACTACGAGCGCAACGTCCCGCCGCACGTGCGTGCTGCGCGCCTGGCCGACGACTACAACGACCGCATGAACCGCCCGCGCCAGTACCAGCGCGGTGGCTGGATCAGCTACGTGATCAGCGTCAATGGCCCGGAACCGCTGGAAGTGCGCCAGGCACCGATCGACTACGACCACTACGTCACCCGGCAATTGCAGCCAGTGGCCGATGCGATCCTGCCGTTTGTGAATGACGACTTCGGCACCCTGGTCGGCGGGCAAATGGGTCTGTTCTAAACTATTTGCCTCGCGCGGGTGAGCGTCTACGCTGTTGGCGTGCTCGGCAATTGCTACGTGACACCAAGGAGGAAATTCCATGTACACGCTCTACGGCACCGACGACTCCGGTTCATGCATGATCGAAATTGCCCTGCAGCGTTGCGCGGTGCCATGGCATCGGGTGGACGCCAGTTCCTGGCAGGACGGCGAGGGCAGCGAAGCGCTCGCGCGTATCAACCCGCTCAAACAGATCCCCACGCTGGTGACCCCCGATGGCCAGGTGCTGACGGAAAGCGCGGCGATCCTGATCCAGCTGGGCCTGGAATTCCCCGCTGCCGATCTACTCGCCGACAACCGTGCGCAGATCCTCCGCGGCCTGGTGTACATCGCCGCCAATTGCTACTCGGCAATCGGCATCATCGACTACCCGCAACGCTGGCTGGGCAACGCCGATGAGGCCGCGCAAGCACAATTGATCAGCGGCACGCGTCGCTACCTGCACCAGGCCTGGGTGGTGTTTGCCGATCATTTTGCCGACCAATTGTTCGCCGCCGATCAGCGGCCGAATGCCCTGGGCATCATGGCGGCGGCGGTGTCGCGCTGGGATGCGGCGCGAGAGGCGTTGCACGCCTCGCGGCCGACGTTTGCCCAGACCCTGAACAAGGTGGATGCCGATCCGCTCGTGGCGCCTGTGTTTGCTCGGCATTGGCCGGAGTGGGAGGTCTCTTAATGTTTCGGCAACCAAAAGAAACAATGGCCACCAAACCGACCCAATCCCTTGCGTAGCAGGTGTCCTGGCCTACGCTTTCTCAAGGTGGTGTAGGAATCATCCTTGAATTTGGCTGTCGCAGACATGAAACTCAAGAACCCTGCATGGAATTCAAAGGAGGTGCGCATGCTCATCCGGTCGCTGACCCTGGCTACCTTGATGGCTTTTACGGGGCCGTTGTTGGCTGCTGCTGATATCAACCCGCTCAAGCAGGACTTGGGCAAAGCCCGGCCGCTGGTGGTGGTGGAGCTTGATTCCGGCAATGAAACATTGGTCAAGCTCAAGAAACAGCTGGACGAGCCTGCCACCAAGCAGTCCTTTGAAGAGCGCGGCATGGTGTTGTACACCGTGAAGTTTGGCAGCATCGGTGCCGAAGGGGAGAAGTTCGCCAAGGACCCCAAGGACAACAAGAAGCTCGCACCGCCGGAAACCAACGCGCTGATCCGCGCCCTCAAATTAGGCGCCGGCAGCGGCACCAAAGTGATCCTGGTGGGCAAGGATGGTGAGAAGAAAGTTGAGAAGACCGTGCCACCGGACACCCTCGACTTGAAGGACTTCTTCAGCGCCATCGATCAGATGCCGATGGCCGAGAAAGAAGCGGCTGCCGCCGCAGAGCCCGAACCTGTCGCACCCGCTCCGGCCAAGGGCGCCAAGCCCGCCAAGCCGGCGAAACCTGGCAGCAAACCGGCCCCTCAGGCATTGGATGACTGAGGCCTATCCTTCTGCGGGCGCGCGCCCATAGATATCGTCAAAGCGCACAATGTCGTCTTCGCCCAGGTACTCGCCGCTCTGCACCTCGATCATCACCAACTCGATGATGCCGGGGTTGGTCAGGCGGTGTTTGTGCCCGGCAGGAATGTAGGTGGACTCGTTGGCGTTGATCAGAAATTCCTGCTCGCCATTGGTGATCTGCGCGGTACCGCTGACCACCACCCAGTGTTCGCTGCGCTGGTGATGCATCTGCAACGACAGTGACGCCAGCGGCTTGACCACAATGCGCTTGATCTTGAAGTGCGAACTCTCCTCCAAAACGGTGTAAGTGCCCCATGGCCGCGTCACCGTGCGGTGCAGGCTGTACGCCGGATGGTTCTGGCGCTTGAGCTCGGCAACGATGTGACGCACATCCTGGCTGCGATTGGCATCGGCGATCAATAGGGCGTCGGGGGTGTCGACGATGATCAGGTCGCGCACGCCCACCGCGCCGAGTACGCGCTTGGGCGAGTCGATGTAGCAGTTGTGTACGTCATGCAGAATCGCCTCGCCATTGACCTGGTTACCCTGGGCATCGCTGGGGGTGAGCTGGCGCAGGGCTTCCCAGGAGCCGATATCGCTCCAGCCGATATCACAGGGCACCACGGCCACCTGCGTGGACTTCTCCATCAGCGCCACGTCGATGGACATGTCTGGTGCGCTGCCGAAGCCTTCGGCACCGAGTTCACGCTGGCGCGAGGCTGTATTCTGCAGGCTCTGGCTGTGCGCCAGCGCAGCCTTGGCGGCCGCCAGCACCTGCGGGGCGTGGGTGGTCAGCTCGTTCACCAGGGTGCTGGCCTTGAAGCAGAATATGCCGGCGTTCCACAGGTGCTTGCCGCCGTCGAGGTAGCCTTGCGCGGTCGCGAGGTCGGGTTTTTCGACAAAGCGGTTGACCCGGTTTCCCGTACCCAGCGCGGCACCTTGTTCGATGTAGCCGAAGCCGGTTTCGGGTCGATCAGGCTCAATACCGAAGGTCACCAGATAGCCGGCTTCGGCCAGCTCGCGGGCCTGGCTCACGGCCACGGCAAACGCGGTTTCATTGAGGATCAAATGGTCGGCGGGCATCACCAGCAACTGGGTGTCGTCGCCAAAGTGCTCCTGCACATGCAGCGCCGCTACGGCAATCGCCGCTGCCGTGTTGCGGCCGAAGGGCTCCAGCAACAAGTCCAGGTGCAACTGGGCCTTGTTCACCAGACGGTAGTCATCCAGGGTGCGAAACAGCAGGTCACGGTTGGTGACGGTGAGCACGTTTTCCACACCGGGCAGGCGGCTGGCGCGCAGGAAGGTTTTCTGCAGCAGGCTCTGGCCATCGCGCATGTGCATGAACGGCTTGGGCATGTTCTGCCGGGACACTGGCCACAGTCGGGTACCCGAACCACCGGAAATGATGCAGGGAATTAATCCGTCGTGGGTATTCATCAATAGACTTCTTGGCTGGAAAGGACGGCCCAGGCCTTTGGGATCAGGCCTGATCGCAATCGCGGTGACCCGCATCATCGGCGACTAGCCGCGCAGCGGCAACTGCGACGTGTTGAGCATCAGGATGCCGTCCACGTCGCTGATGCGGCTGTGCGAGAGTGTTGTGTCGAAGAGCGGGTTGCCGTTCAGCGCGACTGCCCACGACAAATATCAACCCAGTCGAGCGGCCGCCCGCGCAGTGATCTCGCCCCGGACCTTGCGCGACTCGGCCGTGCGCTTGTTGGCTTCTTCCAGCACAGATTTGGGCGCGGTATCCGGCCGGCCTGAATCGAACGGCGGCGCCGGTGCGTATTCGATCTGCAACTGCACCAGTTGCGCGGTCGCTTCGTCGCACAGCTCAGCCGCCAGGGTCAGGGCGAAGTCGATCCCTGCAGTAATCCCGCCGCCAGTGAACAGGTTGCCGTCACGCACCACGCGTGCTTGTACCGGGATGGCGCCGAGCGGGGCGAGCAGGTCGTGGTAGGCCCAGTGGGTGGTGGCCTTGCGACCGCGCAGCAAGCCGGCCGCACCGAGCACCAGCGAACCGGTACACACCGAGGTGACATAACGCGCGGTGAGCGCCTGGGCCCTGAGGAAGTCGAGGGTTTGCGGGTCTTCCATCAACGGGCCGACGCCGCTGCCGCCGGGGACGCAGAGCACATCCAGGGTCGGGCAGTCGGCGTAGGTCATGGTCGGCGTGAACACCAACCCGGTGCTGGACGTGACCGGCGCCAGGTCTTTCCACACCAGGTGCAATTTCACATCCGGCAGCGAACCCAATACGTCATAGGGGCCGGTGAGGTCCAGTTGTTGGATGCCGGGGAACAACAGAAAGCCGATCTGCAAGGTCATGAACGAAGCTCCGATAAAGGGTGGACGGCTTCACTCTAGAGGCCTAGGCTTTGGCGAATACGCCATTGAACCCACACATCACGCCAATCATGCCTCGAATCATTCACGTACTCGCTTTTGATAATGCCCAAGTGCTCGATGTGACCGGGCCATTGCAGGTGTTCGCGTCCGCCAACGACCTGGCGCGCCAGCACGGTGCGCCGTTGCCCTACGCGGTCGCGGTGATCGCCGCCCAGGCGGCGCCGGTGATGACCTCCGCTGGCCTGGCGCTGGTGGCCGAGCCGTTGCCTGCCGTCGACACGCCTTGCGACACCCTGATCATCGCCGGTGGCTGGGGCGTGTACGGCGCCGCCGAAGACCCGGCGCTGGTGGATTGGGTGCGCGAAAAAGCCCGGCATACCCGGCGTATGGCGTCGGTGTGTACCGGGGCTTTTCTGCTTGCGGCCAGTGGCTTGCTCGACGGTTGCCGCGTGGCGACCCATTGGACGCGCTGTGAAGAACTGGCGCGCAAATTCCCGGCACTGACGGTGGAGTCCAACCCGATTTTCATCCAGCAGGGCGCGGTGTGGACGTCGGCGGGTGTGACCGCCGGTATCGACCTGTGCCTGGCCCTGGTGGAAGAAGACCTGGGGCGTGCCGTGGCCCTGGAAGTTGCGCGGCACCTGGTAGTGTTCCTCAAGCGTCCCGGGGGGCAGTCGCAATTCAGCGTGACCTTGTCATTGCAAAAAGGCGACAGCCGCTTCGCCGAGTTGCACGCGTGGATCGCGGAACACCTGACCCTCGACCTGAACCTCGCCACCCTGGCCGCCCAGGCCGGCATGAGCGAGCGCAGCTTCGTGCGCCATTACCGCGCCGAAACCGGCCAGACCCCCGCGCGTGCCGTCGAGCTGATCCGCGTCGAAAGCGCACGCCGGCAACTGGCGGACAGCAGCGCATCGATCAAACGCATCGCCGTGCAGTGCGGGTTCGGCTGTGAGGAGACCTTGCGGCGCAGCTTCCTGCGGGTCTTGTCAGTGACGCCGCAGGCCTATCGCGAGCGCTTTGCGCCTGGCCTAGGCGAGTAACTCCAGGAGCGCCGCAAGGGTCGCTTGCGGCGCTTCCTGAGGAATATTGTGGCCCACGCCGGGCAGCACCTGCCGCCGATAGACGCCGCTGAAGTGCTGCGCATCGTCATCCTCCAGCGGCGGCGGGCCTACGCCATCGTCGGCGCCGCACAGCGAAATCGTCGGCACCGTGATCGTCGGTTGCAGCGCCAGCGCCTGTTCGATGGACGCCAGTGCGGGATCGCCCGGCGCGTACATGAAGCGGTGACGGTAGGAGTGAATCACCACGTCGACAAAGTCCGGGTTATCGAATGATGGCGCGCTCTGGCCGTACAGGCTTGGCCCTGCGGCCCAGGAGGGCGACCACAGTGACCACAGCAATTGGCAAAACGCCCGGCGATTGGCGGTCAACCCATCCACGCCACGCTGGGTGTGGAAGTAGAACTGGTACCACAACCGATGCTCCGTTTCCGGCGGCCTGGGTTCGAGAGACTTGGCAATGTCCTGGATGTTATAGCCATCGCCGCTCACCAACCCGCGCACCCGTTCCGGCCACAGCGCCGCGACAATACACGCCGCGCGCCCGCCCCAGTCATAACCTGCGAGGGTGGCCCGCGGGATGGCCAGCGCATCCATGAAGTCCAACAGGTCCTTGGCCAACGCCGCCTGTTGCCCGGAGCGCATCACCTGCGCGTTGATAAACCGCGTCGGGCCATAACCGCGCAGGTACGGCACCAACACCCGGTAACCGCGCTCGGCCAGGGCCGGGGCGATGTCGTCGTAGCCGCGAGGGTCGTAGGGGAAGCCATGCAGCAGGATCACCGGCTCACCGTCGACGGGGCCGTGGGCTTCATACGCCACATCGAGCATAGAGCTGCGTATGTGAAGCAGCGGAGGGGCGATGCGCATGGTGGGCTCCTGTCGGCTGGGCGATGACTGCTGATGAAACTAATGCCGATCCGCTAACGCCACAAGTCTGAGAGCCTCGAGGATCAAGTGTGTCCTGCATTCAGGTTGACTGACTCACCGCCATCGCGGCCTCGCGGGGGCTCAACGGGTGGTGTTCAAGGTTGCCACACCGTCTTCTCGCCGCTCAATTTGCGGTCCAGAAACGTCGCCGCGCTGATCAGCGCCAAATGGCTCAACGCCTGAGGCATATTGCCCAAGTGCCGCGCCTGGTTGTCGAACTCTTCGGCGTACAACCCCAGCGGGTTGGCATACCGCAGCAACTGTTCAAACTCCAGATGCGCCTTTTCCACCTGCCCGGCGCGGGCCAGGCATTCGACGTACCAGAACGAGCAGGCGGCAAACGCGCCTTCGGTGCCTTGCAGGCCGTCGATCTGGCTGTCGTCGTTGCGATAGCGATAGACCATGCCGTCGCGCACCAGGCTTTTCTGGATCGCTGCGAGGGTCGAGAGCCAGCGCGGATCGGTGGCGGCGACGAAGCGCACCAGCGGCATGAGCAGCATCGATCCGTCCAGCGCGGTGCTGCCGGTATGCTGCACAAAGTGCCCGCGTTCTTCGTTCCAGAAGTTACCCCAGATATCCGCGTAGATCGCCTGGCGCGTCTGGTCCCAGCGCGCGAACGGCGCCGGCAACGAACGCTTGGACGCCAGGCGAATCGCACGGTCCAGCGCGACCCAGCACATCAGCCGCGAGTGCAGGAAGTGATGCTGCTCGCCGCGCATTTCCCAGATACCCACGTCTTTGCGGTTCCAGATGTCGCAGACCTGATCCGCGAGTTCGACCGTGTGTTTCCAGCCTTCGTGGGAAATGGCTTCGCCGTATTTGTTGACCAGGTAAACCGCGTCCATCAACTCGCCGTAGATGTCCAGTTGAACCTGGTCGAACGCCTCGTTGCCGATACGCACCGGCGTCGCGCCGCCATGCCCGCGCAAGTGCGTCAGTTCGGCTTCAGGCAGTTCCTGGCGGCCGTCGATGCCATACAGGATGTTGATCTTGGCGGGCTGGTCGCAGCAGTCGCTGACCCGGCCTTTGAGCCAGCGCATGTAGTGATTGGCCTCTTCGACAAAACCCAGGCGCATGAAGGCGTAGACCGTGAACGAGGCGTCGCGGATCCAGGTGTAACGGTAGTCCCAGTTGCGCTCGCCGCCGGGTGATTCCGGCAGGCCGAAGGTGGCGGCGGCGATGATCGCGCCATGTTTGCGCGAGGTCAAAAGTTTCAGGGCCAGGGCCGAGCGGTTGACCATTTCGCGCCAGCGCCCGCGGTAGTTCGATTGCGCGATCCAGCCACGCCAGAATTTCAAGCTATGCGCCAGCGCCAGGTCGGTGCAACTGCTGTCGACGCGCGGGTCGTCTTGCCCGCCGAGGACGAATTCGGCGCCTTCTTCCTGCGCCAGGACGAAGCTGGCCACTGCGGCGTTGTCGTCGATCTGCAGGGGGTGGCTGCTCGACAGGCGCAGGCCGGGCTGGCCGTGGGCGGCGAAACACACCGTGCCGTTGTCGAGGCTGGCGTGGGTGGGCGTGCGCGCATAGTCGTGACGCACGGCGCAGCGCAGGTGAATCGTCACCCGGCCGCTGACCGCACGCACGCGGCGAATCAACAGGGGCAGGTCGTCGATCTCCTCACTGATGGTCAAAAAGTCAGTGATTTCCACCACGGCGTCATCGCTGAGCCAGCGGGTTTGCAGCACGTTGGTGTCGGGCAGGTAGATCTGCTCGCGGCGGGCGTTGGGCAGGTCCGGCGTCAGCTGGAAAATGCCGGCGTCGGAGGTGTCGAGCAGCGCGCAGAAAATCGAGGGGCTGTCGAACTCAGGCCAGCAAAAAAAGTCGATGCTGCCCTTGTCATTCACCAGTGCGGCACTGCGCATGTCGCCGATGATGCCGTGGGCATCGATGGCGCTCTGAGGCTCGTTCTTCAAATCAACCATTGCCGCGATACTCCGGGAAAAGGCGCAAGCCGCCCTCGATAAGCAAGGGGCTGCCGAAACGGGCAGCGGTGACCTGAGCGACTTGTTGCTCCAGCGAGAGATGCATCAGCTACCTACCTTTGAGTTGCGTTCAGTTAGCTGACTGGCAGGGCACCGTACAAGTTCACGTTAAAAAGCCCGTCAGCTCAGCCGGCTGGCATTCGCGGATTGAGCGCGCGCTTGATGACTGAGCTTTTACGCCTACCCCGGCGAGTCGCGCACGGTGCAGGCGGGTATCTCCTCACCCTGTAGCCGTTCAGAGCCCGGCTCGGTGTGCGTCGTTGGTCGATCCCGCTATCATGCAGGGCACAGATCACGAATGTAGATAACGCTATGCCAAGATTGTCATTCGCCGTCAGAGTGTTGTTCGCCTGCTGCCTTCTCATCGCAACCGTTAATCACATCCGTGCGGACGTTTCGCATGGCTTGCTCTGGGACTACGGATACGGGCCTAGCACTTACTTGGCTAGCCGTATTTTCTGGGCGGCGCTTACGTTTTTTGACCCGCTTGCAGCATTGCTACTGTTCATCAAGCCAAGAGCCGGAATCGTGCTGACGGCGGTGATTATTTTGGTCGACGTCGCTCATAACACTTTTTACGTGGCGTTGAAGCAGCAGTGGCTGGAGCCGTTCTACCTGTCCCAGGTAGCTTTCCTTGTCGTCGTCTTCCTACTCTCACCCATCGCATGGAATGGCCTTATTCGGGGCGTAGCGTTCACCCATCCAGTCCGGGTGTGATGCGCTCCACATATGAGGTAGACGCTCTTCGATCTCACTTGCCCACGTACCCGTTCGGCAACGTCATTTACCCAGCCACGCTGATTGTTCAGATTTCTGAAGCAAGGCACTTTTGCGCTCGCTGACCGGGTCGGGCGGCGATGGGGCGGGTTGCGCCGAAATCGCTTGGGAGGGGGATGAGTTCCTTATCCCGGCAGATGCTCTTCCTACCGGATAGCTGGAAACTTTCAGCTCTCTCAGGAACCGACTCCCACAGTTCTGCCACACAGGATAAGCCTGCTTCCGCTGGTTTCCTTCACGATTTGTCGATCGTCGGGCGGCTGGGACGGTGAGTAAGGCGCCTGATCAAACCGAACTGGAGAACTAAATGTCGGTATCAGTATTCCATCAGTCTGTCGCTCATTCCTCTGATGAGAAGTCTCTCAGAGGCTCCATGTCCAATGCCGAGCGGTCTACGACCTCGTCTGCCAGCCAGAGCTTGTTCTGGGATTCGTATCACTTCGGCTCGGCATTCGGCAGCGCGCCGTCTCGCCCGCACCTTGGCCACGGTCATTTTAACCCGGGGCCGCCGCCACGTCCGCTGCCTGATGGTGTGTGCCCGAACCCAGGCCCACCTCCGCGCCCGACTCCCGAGCGGCCGGACCCGTATTATTCGAAGCAAAGCAATCAACAACTGGCCCAGGCGCTGCTGACCAATTATGGCGCGTTCAAGGGTGGACAGTATTCGCGGCAAGTCACGCGCGAAAGCCTGCAAAAGATGGCAGATCAATTGCCGGTGGACGCCAATGTTCGTCTGGCGAAGGAACTGCTGCGGCGTCCCGATCTGATTCGGGCGCTCGATCGAAACATGAGTACCGGTGCTTCGGATGGCCGCTTGTCCAGGGAGGATATTCTGAGCGTCATTCGTTCCGATAACCCCTTTAAACTCAAAGATGACAAAGAACTGGTCAAAGAAATGCTCGGCCATTTCGAAGAGTTGAAGAGGAAAGGCCGGGGCAACAGCATCACGCTCGACAAGCTCGAAGACCTTGCGAAGCAACCGTTGACGGGCAATCCGGCCACTGACCATCTCATCGAATTGGTCAAGGAAGTCATGTCCCGTTCGATTCTGCAGGGGCGGATGGATAATGTTGACGAGTGGCAGCGTGACGGCAAGATTTCGCGACGCGAATTGCTGCAACTGCTGAAACAACTGCGTTAACTCTGGCACAGCCGAATGCCGCGTCATCCGCGGCATAGGTTGGCAAGCGTGTTGAGCAGGAAGCACCACTTCAACCAGGCAGGAACCGCTTGCGAGGTTTTACCACGAAGACATTGCCATCAGCCGTTGAATGGCTATCGCTGTCTTCATCTACCGAGTCAGGTGTGGACGATGAATCCGACATCATTTGAATCTCTACCCTCCCAGTACACTGTTGCGACCTTGCCGATACCTGCACGGGAAGCAGGAGTCCAAAGCAAATCCCGTTCGCAGGCGCTAAACCTCACGTCGTCGCCGAAGTTCAGCTTCAGGGCGCCCACTGCCGAAGACTTCGATAAAGGTTCTCGAGCGATCATGGAAGAACCGGTGTCCAGCCCTGTGCTTTCAACGCTCGCCGGTTTATGGAGCAAGTTGTCCTGCCGTCCCGCCAATGACGCCGACCGGCATTTAGGCTAGCCGTTGTAAAGTGCTGCCTGGGAAAACGATAAGGCAGAGAAGAAGCGATCAGGCGTGCATGGGCTACTTGAAGGATTCAGGCCGCTCATGCCCTTTGTTCATACCCGCAGTATTTTGCCGCTGACCGCCACCGCTGCCAGCAATCCCCCGATCAGCAGGAAGGCGGTCGCCAGGCTGCTGCCGTGGGCAATGAAGCCGATCACCGCAGGCCCGGCCAGAATGCCGGCATACCCGAGGGTGGTGATGGCCGGCACGGCAATGTGTTCCGGCATGACGGTCTGTTTGCCGACCGCGGAGTAGAGCACCGGGACGATATTTGAGCAGCCGGCGCCGACCAATGCGTAGCCCAGCAGAGACATTTCCCAGGCTGGCGACAGGGTGGCGAGGAAGATCCCGGCCGCCGCCAGCGTTCCGCCTGCGACGATCACCCGGGCAGCCCCCAGTCGACGGACAATCCGGTCACCGCTCAGGCGGCCGGCGGTCATGGTCAGGGCAAAGGCCGCATAACCCAGGCCGGCATAGGCTTCATCCAGGCCGCGTTCAGCGCTGAGGAACACCGCGCTCCAGTCGAGCACGGCGCCTTCGGCCAAAAATACGATAAAACACAAGCAACCGATAAACAGCACCACGCCATGGGGAATGGCAAACGGCGGCCCTGAGCTTTCACTGCCGTAGGGCAACAAATGGGGGCCGGCCTTGAGCAGCGCCAGCGCCATGATGACGATCACCACCAGCGTCGCCTGCAGCGGCGAAAACCCCAACCCCAGCAGCCCGGAGACCCCCGCTGCGCCGACGATGCCGCCCAGGCTGAACAACCCATGGAAGCCCGACATCATGGTTTTGCCGCTGGCGCGCTCAACGATCACCGCTTGCAGGTTGACCGTGGAGTCGACCGTGCCCAGGCCCGCACCGAACAGGAACAGAGCGGCGATCAGCAACGGGATCGAACTGACGGTGGCCAGCATGGGCAGGGCCAGACAGAGCAGGATCGTCCCGGCACTCAGTACGCGCCGGCAACCATAGCGAGAGGCCAGTGCGCCGGCCATCGGCATGGCGATGATTGACCCGACGCCCAGGCACAACAGCAACAGGCCCAGGGTGCCCTCGTTGAGTTGGGCACGGGCCTTGGCATACGGCACCAGCGGCGCCCAGGCAGCGATGCTGAAGCCGGCGATGAAGAAGGCGATACGGGTCGACATGTGCTCCAGCCGCCCGGGAACCACGGGCGCTGGGGTGGGGATGGCAGTCATGGAAAATCCTTGGTTTTGCGTTCAGCGAACGATGTCCGGCGCGACATCCTTGCACATCAAGCCCCATCGAGCGAGCCAGGTTCACGCGGGGTTAACACCGACTGCGGATTTTATTTTCTCCATCACGGAACGCTCTGGACGTTCACGGCCACCTAGAGGTCATCGCACTGTAGGAGGTGTTCTGGAAGGTGCGTAATCCCCGTGAGAATTGCTGAACCCCAGGCTTCTTGCGGCGGATGACGCACCTTCCAGGCCACTTCCCACACATCGACCGTTCTGTAATACGCTGCTGCTTCTGTGTGCAGGTGACTTGACGGACGAAGCTATGAAGGACTTTCAGGCAGGCGACAACATGACCCGGTTCTACGATGCCCGCGGCAACATCTATGGAGTAGTCAGCCCGGCCTGTTTGCGCCGCCACGGTGTCGAGGTGCCCGACAATGCGGCCCTCGCGGCGAGCAGGCGGGACGCGTGGGCACTGCCGGCGATTGCCGCCGAATGTGGCTGGGGGCCTTCGCCGCGTCCGGCCGGCGCCAAGGCGCACCGGTGTGATGGTTTGTTGGTGGGGCCGTTTCAGGCGGCGCCGCCGTTTGATTTGTTGATCGTCAACACTGACGGCTCCCTCGCGGAACGCAGTGGCAATGGTCTGACCATCTTTGCCCAGGCGCTGAGCGATCAGGGTTTGATGACGCAGGGCTGCGAGCTGCGGGTGCATCACGACAAACAGGATGCGAGGTCGCCGCTGGCGACTTATGTGGAGCCGGCGCTGTACGAGCAGGTTCGCGGGTTCTGGCTGGCCTTGGGGCAGCCGGCGTTTGGCCCGCTGGCGGTCGGCGCGGTGGGCGTAGACCCGCTTGTCGCCCAGGGTTGTGCGTTCAGCCATGTGCCCGCGCTGGCGGCAATCAACCCGCAATGGACGCGCAGCCAGTTTGTCCGGGTGGGCAACCCCCATTGCGTGACGTTGGTGACGCAGGCCTCTGCACTGCCGGACAATCAGCCGATGCACCAGCCCGCCCTGTTCGAGCCATTGCAGGCGATTGCATTTGCGCCACCTGCCGGGCGTGGCCAGCCCTGCGTGGCCGGGGTCAATTTGCAATGGGCCGCCCGGGCGTCCGGCAATCGAGTGCTCGCGCGGGTATTCGAGCGGGGAGAGGGGCCGACGGCATCCTCCGGGACCAGCGCCTGTGCCGTGGCGTGCGCGGCGTGGCGCGCCGGTTGGGTCGAGGGCGGGGAGGTCGCCGTGGTGATGCCGGGCGGTACGGTGCCGGTTCGGTTGCAGACGCAGGCTGAGACAGTGCTGAGCGTCAGCCTGTTCGGGGCTGCACGGCCGCAGATCGATGCAGGGCCGCGCGGCTGATCGAATCGAGTCGCAAACACAGCGTACTCGATTCGATCGTCGATCCCCGCGCTCTACAAAAACTCCACCTGCGCTGGCTGGCGCTTCATCAATACCTTGCCGTTGCGGATCGAGTACAGCGCCAGGCCCTGGCTGCGAATCACCTCGTAGTCGCTGTCTGCCGAAAGGATCAACAGATTGGCTGGCCGGCCGGGCTCCAGGCCGTAGCGATCACCGAGCGCCATGGCCTTGGCGCTGTTGTCCGTGACCAGGTCCAGGGCGCTTTGCAGGTTGCGGTAACCGAGCATGTGGCAGATGTGCAACCCGGCTTCGAGCACCCGCAGGATGTTGCCGTTGCCCAGGGGGTACCACGGATCGACGATGGAGTCCTGGCCGAAGCACACGTTCATGCCGGCTTCCAGCAGCTCGTTGACGCGGGTCACGCCGCGCCGTTTCGGGAAGCTGTCGAAGCGCCCTTGCAGGTGAATGCTTTCGGTGGGGCAGGAGACGAAGCTGATACCGGAATGCCCGAGCAGGCGGAACAGTTTGGCGCAGTAGGCGTTGTCGTAGGAGCCCATGGCCGTGGTGTGGCTGGCGGTGACGCGGGCGCCCATGTCGCGGCTGCGGGCTTCTTCGGCCAGCACTTCGAGGAAGCGCGAGTGCGGGTCGTCGGTTTCGTCGCAGTGAACGTCCACCAGGCAACCGCTGCGTTCGGCCAGGTCCATCAGGAACTTCACCGAACTCACGCCCTGGTCGCGGGTGTATTCAAAGTGAGGGATGCCGCCGATCACGTCGGCGCCCAGGCGAATGGCTTCCTCCATCAGCTCGCGGCCATTGCGGTACGACTCGATGCCCTCCTGGGGAAAGGCGACGATTTGCAGGTCGATCAGGTGCGTACTGTCTTCGCGCACTTCGAGCATGGCTTTGAGCGCGGTGAGGTTCGGGTCGGTGACGTCGACGTGGGTGCGCACATGCTGGATGCCGTGGGCGGCGAGGGCCTGGATGGTTTTTTTGGCGCGGGCCTTGGTGTCTTCGTGGGTGATGGTGGCTTTGCGTTCGCCCCAGCACTCGATCCCTTCGAACAGGGTGCCGCTCATGTTCCAGCGCGGTTCGCCGGCGGTGAGGGTGGCGTCGAGGTGGATGTGCGGTTCGACGAAGGGCGGTATCACCAGGTTGCCGGCGGCGTCCAGGTCGTCGGGCCCTGCCGTGGGCGCTGTCGTTTGCGGCGTGATGCTGGCGATCCGGCCGTGTTCCAGGTGCAGATCATGCAGGCCTTCACGGTTGCGCAGGCGGGCGTTGATGATGTGCATGGGCAAGTTCCTCTTGGCTAAAAAAAATCAGGCTGACAGCCGCCAGATCATCAGCGCGATGCCGATGTCCAGGCGGTCATATGAATCATCCAGCCTCAGCCCGCACAGGGCTTCGATGCGCTGGACGCGGTGCGTCAGGGTATTGCGGTGTACGGCCAGGCGCTGGGCGGCAGCCACAAGGTTACCATTCTCGTGGAACCAGGCTTCGAGGGTCGGCATCAGGCTCGGTCCATGGTGCAGGTCGTGACGTAGCAGCGGGCCCAGGCGCTCGTTGAGAAACTGGTCGAGCAGCGCACGATCGCGCACGCCGCTGAGCAGCTTCAATACGCCGAGTTCGTCATACACGCACAGCCCGGCGCGCTCGCTGAAGCGCCGCGCGGCGGCCAGCGCCTGGCGCGCTTCATCCTGAGCCTGGGCCAGTCGCGCGGGCGGGTGGGCGGCGGCGCTCAGGCCGATAAACAGTTTCAGCGGCGCCAGGCGCAGGTTCAGCGGCTTCAACCAACTGGCCAGTTGCTCACGGTTAGCCTGCGCCGCGACGGCATCGGCGGCCGGCAGCAGCAACGTCCATTGCCCGGCTCGCCCGAGTACCGGCACCGAGGCCGACAACTGCCGCAAGCGCCGGGTAATGCTGTCGTGTTGCCGAGCCAACTGCGCTTCCATGTACGCGGCCTCACCCTGGGTAAATAACGCGTCGCTGCCCTCCAACTGCAACTGCACGATTTGCCACTGGCCGGCCAGTGGCATACCCAACTGTGCGGCCCGGTGCAGCAGCAGATCCAATGATTGATAGTCACCAGCCAGCAACCGTTCCAGTACATCGTGCCGCGAGCGGCCCAATTGCTCCGAATGGATCAACGCTGAACCGATCGCCTGGGTCACCAGCACCATTTTCAGTGAGTAAGGCTGTTCGATCAGCGGCATGTCGGCGGCTTCGGCCGCCTCCAGCAAGCGCCGGGGAATCGCCTGGATATAGGCCGGCCCGGTGAGAATCACCAACCCGGCCACCTGACGCAGGCAGGCTTCCTCCAGCAGTTGCAGCAAGTTCGCCTCGTCCCGTGGGTGATTGATACCGGTGACGAACACCAGTTCGCCGCCCAGCACCCACTCGGCGATGCCGCTGTTTTCCGCGACATACGGCCAGCGCACGGCATTCTCCAGACCCGCCGCCCCGGCGCGCAGGCACAGAGACTCGAGCCCCGGCAGGGCGAGCACATCGGCGATGGTCAGGCTCATGCTTGTGCGTCAGCCAACGCTGTCCGCCCGCGCAGTACGGCGGTGAGCGTCATGTAGGTCAGCGACGCGGCCACGATCCCCACCAACGGCGCCACCCAGGGCGAATTGAACGCCAGTACGGTGCCCACGGCGTAAGCCGTCAGCCCCGGCCAGTTGAACGCGGGCAGGCGCGCATCGGCCAGGCGCGGGTAGTGGCCGCGATAGCGATAGAAGAAGTCCGCCATGATCACCCCGCCAATCGGTGGAATCACCGTGCCCAGCAGGATCAGGTACGGCACCAGCATGTCGTACATGCCGAGCAACGCCAGCAGCGTGCCGATCACCGCACCGGCCAGGGTGACTGTCTTGCGACGGCGGGTGCGCAGCAGGTTGCAACCGGCCACGGCGAAGTTGTAGATGGTGTTGTCTTGGGTGCTCCAGATATTGAGCAGCAACATGGCCATCGCAGCCATGGCAAAGCCTTGCAGCAGCAACACCTCCACCACGTCGGGTTGTTGATAGACGATGGCGCCATAGGCCCCGATCAGCACCATCAAGCCGTTGCCGACAAAGAAACCGATCAGGCTGGCGAGCACCGCGACCTTGGCCGAGCGGGAAAAACGCGTCCAGTTGGTGGCCTGGGTCGCGCCGCTGACAAAGGTGCCGAACACCAACGTGATCGCCGTCGACAAGTCCAGTTCCGACGTTGGCACCACCGCCAGCAACCCCTGCAGCCCGCCGACTTTCACCGTGGCGACCCACATCGACAGGCACAACAGAATGCCCATGGCCGGCACGGCGATGTAGGACAAAATCTCCAGCCCGCGATACCCCACGTAGGCCGTGGCGCAGAACAGCAGGCCAAACACCACCATCAGCGCCAGCACGTTGCCCTGGCTCAGCTCGAAATATTTGCCCAGCACCACGGCGGCGGTGGCGGTGCCCCAGGCGTACCAGCCGATCTGGGTGAAGCCGAGGATCAAATCACTGAGCTTGCTGCCGACTTCGCCAAAACAGAAGCGCCCCATCAACACCGAGTTCAGGCCGCTCTTGAATGCGATGTAACCCAAGCCTGCGGCATAAATGCCCAACAGCAGGTTACCCAAGGCCACGACCCCGAGCATGTCGACGAAACTGAACGCCACGCCCAGCTTGCCGCCGGCAAACATGGTGGCGGTAAAAAAGGTAAAGCCCAGCAGCACCATGGCAGTGGACGCCAGGCCCTTGCGTGCATGCATCGGGACTTCGCTGAGGGGGTAATCGTTACCCGGTTCTTGCTGCGTCATGTGCCTTGCTCCCTGAATGAGTGACGCAGGCCTATTGCACCGCGCGTGCCAATTCAGCCGCAGTGACAGGCGCACGGTGGGCGTTGTGCAGCGTGCACAGTATTTATCGCCAAACAGGGGCGGAGCGCGGGCGGGAGTGGTCGCGGTGCCCAATCGGGCACGAAAGCGGTGCAGCGGTGATACACATTGGATCAGTCGAACAGCGTCTGCGTGGTCTCGCCGCGATGAAAGGCAAAGGCCGCCTCAAGATCACTTTCGATGGTGCGCCCACGGGACAGCGGCGGTAGGTCGTCCAGGGCGAAAAACCCCACGCCGGTTGTTTCGAAGCCGGCCGTCGGCGCCAGTTGGTCCACCCGGTCACACAGGAAATACAGCTTGTAGAAGTCCCGCACATCCGCGCGGTACAAGCCCTTGGCCTTGTGCGTGACGCTGTAGAGCGCCCGCGCCGTCACCGTCAGCCCGGCTTCCTCGCGGATCTCCTTGATGATGTTTTCCGCCGCCGACAAACCGATATCGGCATAACCCCCCGGCAGCGCCCAGCAACCATCGGTCGCCTCGCGCACCAGCAGAATGCGCTCGCCGTCGATCACCGCGCCGCGAACATCGATCATCGGCGTCGAGTAGCGCTGGGCGAAATCCGAGACCAGCCCGGTGATGCGCTCCAGCGGCACATTGCCCAATTGCGCGAGCATGCTGTGGGCGATCTCGGCAATTTCCTCCAGGCGTTCGCGTTCGAAGTCGTCGGTGCAAAAATGCAGCCCCGTGGAAGCCAACGCCTGCAAGCGTTTGGCCTGGGCCAGCCAGGTGTTTTCCATAGGGCGCTCCGACAGGGCGTTGACGTGAGGTTTACTCGCCGCGATAGATGCAGCCGCTGGTGCAGGTTTCATGGATGCGAAGCGCGCTGAGTTCGGGCAGCAGGGGCTTCAATTCGGTCCAGATCCACTTGGCCAGCACTTCGCTGGTGGGGTTTTCCAGGCCGGGGATGTCGTTCAGGTAGTTGTGGTCGAGGCGTTCATAGAGCGGCTTGAAAATCGCCTTGATCTCCGAGAAGTCGCGAATCCAGCCGGTATGGGGGTCCAGGTCGCCGCTCAGGTGGATCGCCACCTTGAACGAATGCCCATGCAGGCGCCCGCACTTATGGCCTTCAGGAACGTGGGGTAGGCGGTGGGCGGACTCGAAGGTAAACTCTTTGAAGATTTCCACAGTATTTTCAGCTCGGTCAGGTATCTGGCAGGCGGCGAGTTTAACAGCTACACCGCGCGTCGCGCATACCGCTGGGTCAAAGCGTCTGCAAGCGCTCGCCCAGGCCACCCTGGTCGGCCAGTTGCAGAAACTCATCGCCCAGGCGCCGGCTCTCGCTCATTGCGGTTTGCCAGTACTTGTTGCGACTCGCGTCATCGCCCAGAAAGCGCTTGAAGTCGCTGCGGTCCGGCAGTTTGCCGTGGGGCAGGCGGGCCAGGTAGTCCTTCGACGGTGCCAGCAGCAACACGTCCTGCAAGCCTTGTTGATTGCTGCGTCGCCACGGCAGGCCCTTGTCGAACCAGCCGGGGATGACGCGGTCGGTGAAGTGCGGGTACAGCACGATGTCATCGCCGTGGTAGGGCAGGTCGAGGTGGTAATCCAGCAGGCCGCCGTCGCGGTAGGTGCCCGGGCCAGCGCCAGGCAGGTCGCGCACGCCTTGCATCACCATGGGGATCGAGCCGGACGCCAGCAGCGCCTGGCGCAGGTTGCCCAGGTTCAGGTCGAGGAAGCGCGACGGGAAATCCTGCAGCGCATGCACCGGCGGCGCCTGGCGTGGGTCGTGGATGATCAGCCGTTCGAAATGCCGCGCCAGCCGTGCCCGGCCGCGCAGGTTGTCGGCAATCACCGACGACAAGCCCAGGCCCAGGCGCCCGCGGTGATCGTCGGCGAGCAGGCCGTGGCTCTTGACCACCATGATGTTCAGCCGGTAGTCGGGGTTGTCCAGCACCCGCGCATCGCGCCCGGCCAGCAGGTCATCGAGCATGCGCCGGCAGCTCTGGCTGACCTCGGCCATGGTCACGCCTTTGGCAAAGCGCTGTTCGTTGTACAGGCGGCCGAGGTCGAGCAGGCCTTGCACCGGGTCGGGCAGGCAGGCGCTGGCAAACCGCCAGGAACCGATGGAGGCACCGATCAGCGCGCGTTCGCGCGGCGCGCGGGGTAGCCAGTCACCGAACAGCGCCAGGTCCAGACCCTGAATGCCCAAGGCCTTGGGCCCTCCCGCCGCACCGGGAAGGATACCGACATCGGCAGGCGTGAGGCCTTGCTCTCGAATGCGCGCAAAGGCGCGCTTGCCGGCCTTGAGTGTCAGGGCGGGAAACTTGATGTGGATGGCTGTCATACCGGTCTCTGTTGAAGCGAGCAGGGCAGTATAGAAAATCTCGCACGATGAGTGAAAAGGGCTGGCTTGAATTGCCATGGTGGCAATTCAGTTTCAGTTAAGTTGCCACGGTTACGCTGGTGCCATGTAGGACATTCATCCCGAAACGGAGGCTTACGTGAAAACCCTCACGATTTTGTTCTCCACCCGTATCATTGCCCCACCGCCCATTTGGGTCACGCCCGTAACCGGGCCACCCTCAAGGAACATCAGGACACGTAATGAAGGTAAATCTACGCGCGTGCAGTCAGGTGGCGCTGGTATTGCTGCTAACCAGCTCAAGCCTGTCGGCCCATGACCTTGGTCAGGACGAAGCCTTGCACCTGCGCCAGAAGGGCGTCATCGCCGCGCTGGAACACTTGCTGGGCCCGGCGTTCGAGCGCTACCCAGGCGCCAAACTGCTGGATGCCGAGCTTGAAGAGCACAAGGATCGTCCGGTGCGCTATATCTATGAAATCGAATTGCTGACCGTCGAAGGGGTGGTGCGAGAAATCGAGCTCGACGCCAGCACCGGTGAGTTGCTCAAAGATAAGGAAGACGACTGATGCGCCTGCTGTTGGTGGAAGACAATGTACCGCTGGCCGATGAACTGCTGGCCGGCCTGCAGCGCCAGGGCTATGCCGTCGATTGGCTGGCCGATGGGCGCGATGCTGCGTACCAGGGCCGCAGCGAACCCTATGACTTGATCATCCTTGACCTCGGCCTGCCCGGCTTGCCCGGGCTTGAGGTGCTGGCGCAATGGCGCGCGGCCGCGCTGGCCACCCCGGTGCTGATCCTCACCGCCCGCGATTCCTGGGCCGAGCGCATCGAAGGGCTCAAGGCCGGGGCCGACGATTACCTGAGCAAACCGTTTCATCCCGAAGAGCTGCACCTGCGCGTCCAGGCGCTGTTGCGTCGCTCCCACGGCCAGGCTAACCAACCGACCTTGCAAGCGGCCGGCCTGCACCTGGATGAAGGGCGTCAATGTGTGCTGCGCGACGGCGCCGAAATCCAGCTGACCGCCGCCGAGTTCCGCCTGCTGCGCTATTTCATGCTGCACCCGGAACAGATCCTCTCGAAAAGCCATCTGGCCGAGCACTTATATGACGGTGAGACCGAGCGCGATTCCAATGTGCTCGAAGTCCACGTCAACCACCTGCGCCGAAAATTGGGCCGCAGTGTGATCGAAACCCGGCGCGGCCAGGGTTATCTGTTTGGCGCCAGTCCTGCATGAGGTCGATCCAGCGGCACCTGAGCCTGGGGCTGATCAGCGTGATGGTGGTGGTCGGTGTGGTGCTGGCGCAAACCAGCCTGTGGTTGTTCGAAGCCGGTTTGCAGCGCTATTTGGAAGCCGGTTTGCGCAACGACAGCGAGAACCTGCTGGTCGCGCTGGTGCGCGGGCCGAATGGCGTGCAACTCGACGAGCAACGCTTGTCGCCGGCCTATCAGCGGCCGTTCTCGGGGCATTATTTCCGTATCGATTTCGCCGACACCCACTGGCGCTCCCGCTCATTGTGGGACCAGGAGCTGCCACGCCTGCCCGAGGTCGGGCTCAAGGGCAACCTGCAACTGGGGCCGGAAGGCCAGCAACTGTTGGTACTGCGCTCGGACTACAAGCGCTTCGGCCAATCGATCTCCATCAGCGTGGCCCAGGACTACACGCCCGTGCGGGAAAGCTTTCGGCTGATGCGTCAAATCGGCCTGGTGCTGGGGGTGGCGGCCCTGTTGCTGGTGTTGATCCTGCAACGGGTCACGGTCCGTCGCGCCTTGCGCCCGCTGGAAATTGCGCGCAACCAGATCGCCCAGTTGCAACAGGGCCAGCGCTCGCAACTCGACACCCAGGTGCCGCAGGAGCTGGAGCCGCTGGTGGCGCAGATCAATCACCTGCTGGCCCACACCGAAGACAGCCTCAAGCGTTCACGCAATGCCCTGGGCAACCTCGGCCACGCGCTGAAAACCCCACTGGCGGTGCTGTTGTGCGCGGCATCGAGCGAAGGGCTCAAGGATCAGCCGCACTTGCGCACGCTGTTGCGCGAGCAGCTTGAACAGGTGCAACAGCGCCTCAACCGCGAACTCAACCGCGCGCGCCTGGCCGGCGAAACCCTGCCGGGCACCTTGTTTGATTGCGCAAAAGAACTGCCGGGCCTGCTGGCGACCCTGAATATGGTCCATGGCGACCACTTGGACTTGAGCCACCACGCCGCCCCAGGCTTGCAATTGCCCTGGGACCGCGAAGACTTGCTGGAGCTGCTCGGCAACCTGCTGGACAACGCCTGCAAATGGGCGGATGCCGAGGTGCGCCTGAGCGTCAGCGAGACGCCGCACAGTTACCTGCTGGCGGTGGAAGACGACGGCCCCGGCATTCCCGAAGCCCAGCGTGACCAGGTGTTCAGTCGTGGCACGCGCCTGGATGAACAGATCGACGGCCACGGCCTGGGCCTGGGGATCGTGCGCGATATCGTCGAAGTGTGGGGCGGGGTGTTGCAGTTGCAGGAAAGCGAACTGGGCGGGCTCAAGGTGCTGATCGAACTGCCCAGACGCTGACGCTGATCAAAAATGTGGGAGGGGGCTTGCTCCCGATAGCGGTGAATCAGTCGATGTAGCCTTTGACTGACACACTGCAATCGGGGGCAAGCCCCCTCCCACATTGGATCTCCTTCAAAGTCGGTATCGGTCACTCACACTTGGAAATGATCCATCAACCGTTGCTGCTGATTGGCCAGGCGGTGACCACCTGGATTTGAGTCACCAAACGCTGACGCCGATCAAAAATGTGGGAGGGGGCTTGCCCCCGATAGCGGTGAATCAGTCGATGTAGCCTTTGACTGAGACACTGCAATCGGGGGCAAGCCCCCTCCCACATTGGATCTCCTTCAGCGTCGGTGCGGGTCACTCACACCTGGACATGATCCCTCAACCGCTGCTGCTGATTGGCCTGGCGGTGACCACCTGGATTTGAGTCACCAAACGCTGACGCCGATCAAAAATGTGGGAGGGGGCTTGCCCCCGATAGCGGTGAATCAGTCGATGTAGCCTTTGACTGACACGCTGCAATCAGGGGCAAGCCCCCTCCCACATTGGATCTCCTTGAGAGTCGGTATCGGTCACTCACACTTGGAAATGATCCATCTACCGTTGCTGTTGATTGGCCTGGCGGTGACCACCTGGATTTGAGTCACCAAACGCTGACGCTGATCAAAAATGTAGGAGGGGGTTTGCCCCCGATAGCGGTGAATCAGTCGATGTAGCCTTTGACTGACTTTCCATTGAATGGACAGCTGTCTGAGGGACATCGCGGGGCATCCTTAACCTGAAAACATAGAGAGCCCTTGTATCGGTGGCGGTGATTTCTTCTTATTCAAACGTTCAATTTAAATCTTTAAGCGACGCCGTTTTTTGACATGCGGCCGCGGCTGCTGCAAAGTGCGCGCCCTCTAATAAGACCTCCTTTAAGCCTGCACGCCGACAGCCATCCTCAATGGCCGCTAGGGTGCGGGCATGCCTGTTGTTTGTTTTTTTGCTTGAGGTAACCATGATTAACGCAGTCATCGCCGCAGTCGGCACCATGCTGGTGCTCAGCCTGTCCCGCGTGCATGTGGTCATTGCCATTATCGTCGGCGCCCTGGTGGGCGGGCTGACCGGTGGCCTGGGCATCGACGCTACGCTCCAGGCCTTCAACGGTGGGCTGGGTGGTGGCGCGACGGTGGCTTTGTCCTACGCATTGCTCGGTGCTTTCGCGGTGGCGATTGCCAAGTCCGGCCTGGCCCATGCCCTGGCGGACAAGGCGCTGCTGCTGGTTGATCGCCAGGAAGCCAGCGGCGGCAGCCATGTCAAATGGCTACTGATCGGCCTGCTGTGGGTGGTGGCGATTGCCTCGCAAAACATCCTGCCGATTCATATCGCGTTTATCCCGCTGCTGGTGCCGCCGTTGTTATACGTGCTGACCAAACTGCAACTGGACCGCCGCCTGATCGCCTGCGTGATGACCTTCGGTTTGATCACGCCTTACATGTTCCTGCCGGTGGGCTTCGGCAACATCTTTCTCAACCAGATCCTGCTGGCCAACGTGGCCAAGAGCGGCGTGGACATCAGTCAGGTCAACGTGACCCACGCCATGGGCCTGCCGGCGCTGGGTATGGTGGTCGGCCTGCTGGTGGCTGTGTTTGTCAGCTACCGCAAAAAACGCGTGTACGACCTGGAGAAAATCGAGCGGGTCGAACAGGTTGCGGTGCAGTACAACCCGCTGACCCTGCTGGTGGCCGGCCTGGCGATTGCCTCGGCGTTCATCATTCAGTTGTGGTTGGACTCGATGATCATCGGCGCCCTGGCCGGGTTCCTGATTTTTTCGGTGTCGGGCATCGTGCGCTGGCGCGAGACGGACGACTTGTTCACCGAAGGCATGAAGATGATGGCGATGATCGGCTTCATCATGATCGCCTCCTCAGGGTTTGCCGAAGTGCTCAAGGCCACAGGTGACGTGCGCTCGCTGGTGGAAACGTCGGCGGCGTTCATCGGCCATAGCCGTGGGGTAGGGGCGTTGCTGATGCTGCTGGTGGGGCTGCTGGTGACCATGGGGATCGGTTCGTCGTTTTCCACGGTGCCGATCCTGGCCGCGATTTTCGTGCCGCTGTGTGTGCAACTGGGCTTCAGCCCGCTGGCCATCGTCTGCATCGTCGGCACGGCCGGCGCGCTGGGCGATGCCGGTTCGCCGGCGTCGGATTCGACCCTGGGCCCCACCTCCGGCCTGAATATCGACGGTCAGCACCACCATATCTGGGACACCGTCGTGCCGACGTTCCTGCATTACAACATCCCGCTGCTGGTGTTTGGCTGGGTGGCGGCGATGACGCTCTGACGAGGTTGTCCTACAGAATCCACACAGTTGGCCGATAACCTCTTAAGTCGCCATGAATAAGAGAGAAAAGCCATGCGTCTGAGCCTGAAGGTCAAAGTCCTGTGCCTCGCCATAGTGCCGGTGCTGTTGTTTGCGTTGGTGATCAGCCTGACCACGGTGTGGATCCTCAAAGGGCAAGCGCGCAACGAGGTGGATGAGACCCGCCAGCACTTGCTCGACGCCGCCAAAGCCACTCTGCAGAGTTATGTGGAAGTGGCCATGACCACCATCAAGCCGCTCTACGACGCCGCCGCGCCGGGTGATACGGCGGTGCGTGCCGAGGTGGTCAAGTTGCTGTCCAATACTAGCTACGGCAAGGACGGCTACTTCTTCGGCTACGACTCCGAGACCATCCGCCTGTTCAAGGGCAACAGCCCGGACGGCGTGGGCAAGAGCTTCAAGGACAACCGCGACCCCAATGGGGTCTACGTCAACCGCGACCTGGTCAAGGTCGGCAAGGACGGCACCCACTACCTGCAATACAGTTCGACCCAGCCCGGGCAGACCGAATTGGTGCCCAAACTGGGCTACACCGAGTACCTGCCCAAGTGGGACATGGTCATCGGCACCTCGGTCAACCTGGATGGCATCGACGCCCAGGTGGCGGTGGTCGAGGCCAAGGTCGAGAAACGCATGGAGGGCGTATTGCTGAGTATCCTCGGCGTGGCCGTGCTGGTGCTGCTGGTGATTGCCGCAGCGGGCATGGTCCTGGCCAATACCATCCTGCGTCCGCTGCACCTGATGAAAGCCAACCTCGACGACATCGCCGCCGGCGAAGGCGACCTGACGCGGCGCCTGGCTATCACCAGCCAGGATGAGCTCGGTGATCTGGCCGGGGCTTTCAACCGTTTTGTCGACAAAATCCACGGCCTTGTACGCCAGATCACCGAAATGACCGCGCAACTCACCGGGCTGGTGGGCCAGGTGTCCGACCAGGCGCAACGCTCGGAACAGGCCATGGAGCGTCAGCGTCACGAGACCGACCAGGTGGCCACCGCGATCAATCAGATGTCCGCCGCCGCCCAGGAAGTTGCGCGCAGTGCCCAAGGCGCCTCCGTCGCGGCGCAACAGACCGACGCCGAGGGCCAGGCCGCCAAGCGCGTGGTGGACCGCAGCATCGCGCAGATCCATGCGTTGGTGAACGATATCCGCAGCAGCGGCGTGTCCCTCGACAGTCTGCAACAGGACGTGTCGTCGATTGTCAGCGTGCTCAGCGTCATCCGCTCGATTGCCGAACAGACCAACCTGTTGGCCCTTAACGCCGCGATCGAAGCGGCGCGGGCGGGGGAGGCCGGTCGCGGGTTCGCCGTGGTCGCCGACGAAGTGCGCGCCCTGGCCAGTCGCACCCAGACCAGCACCCAGGAAATCCAGGGCATGATCGACCGCCTGCAAAAAGGCACGGTAGCCGCCGTGGAGGCCATGCGCCGTTCCAGCGACGCCGGCGACGGCACCTCGGTCCAGGCCAACGAAGCCGGGGCGTCGTTGGACACCATCGCGCAGTTGATCGGCACCATCAACTCGATGAACGCGCAAATTGCCAGCGCCGCCGAAGAGCAGACCGCGGTGGCCGAGGAGATCAACCGCAGCGTGCATCAGATTGCCGTGGCGGTAGACAGCGTGGCCGATGAAACCCAGTTGGGGGCCCAGACGTCGCGCAGCCTGGCGGACCTCGGCCAGCGCTTGGGCCAACTGGTGGGCCAGTTCAGGATCTGAACCGGGCTACAAGACGTCGCGCATCAACAGGCCGAAGCGCAGATCCATCTCCGCCGGCAAGGGCACATACACCGTGTGCCCATCCCCCGGCGCCACCTCGATGGCTTCGCCCTTGGCGTTGTGCAGTGTGGTCAGATCGAAGTGAAAATTGCCGGCGGGGGTCATCAATTCCAGGTGATTGCCCAGCGCAAAACGGTTTTTCACCTTGACCTCCGCCAGCTCGCCCCGACGCTCGCCGGTCAATTCCCCGACGAACTGCTGACGCTCCGACACCGAACTGCCGTTCTGGTAGTTCTGGTATTCGTCGTGTACATGGCGGCGCAGGAAACCTTCGGTGTAGCCGCGTTGTGCGAGTGACTCCAGGTTGGTCATCAGGCTGCGGTCAAACTCGCGACCCGCCACCGCATCATCGATGGCCTGGCGATACACCTGGGTGGTGCGCGCGCAGTAGAAGTGGGACTTGGTACGGCCTTCGATCTTCAACGAATGCACACCCATGCGCGTCAGGCGCTCCACATGCTGCACCGCGCGCAGGTCCTTGGCGTTCATGATGTAGGTGCCGTGCTCGTCTTCGAAGGCGGGCATCTGTTCATCCGGGCGGTTGGCCTCCTGCAACAGGAACACCTGATCGGTCGGTGCGCCAATGCCCAGTGTGGGTTCCGGCCGGTATTGCTGGACGATATCGCCGGTGGCGTTTTCCACTGCCGGCGTGGCCTGGTATTTCCAGCGACAGGCGTTGGTGCAGGTGCCTTGGTTGGCGTCGCGCTTGTTCATATAGCCGGAGAGCAGGCAGCGCCCGGAATAGGCCATGCACAAGGCACCGTGGACAAACACTTCCAGCTCCATGGCCGGCACCTGCTCACGGATTTCGCCGATCTCTTCCAGGGACAATTCCCGCGACAGAATCACCCGACAGATCCCTTGCTGTTGCCAGAACTCCACACTGGCCCAGTTCACTGTATTGGCCTGTACCGACAAGTGGATCGGCATCTGCGGGAAGTGGCGACGCACCAGCATGATCAGCCCCGGGTCGGACATGATCAGCGCATCCGGGCCCATGGCGATCACCGGGGCCAAGTCCTTGAGGAAGGTCTTCAGCTTGGCGTTGTGCGGCGCGATGTTGACCACCACGTAGAAGCGCTTGCCCAGCGTATGGGCTTCCTCGATACCCAGGGCCAGGTTGGCGTGGTCGAATTCGTTGTTGCGCACGCGCAGGCTGTAGCGCGGCTGGCCGGCGTATACCGCATCGGCGCCATAGGCGAAGGCGTAGCGCATGTTTTTCAGGGTGCCAGCGGGGGCGAGCAGTTCGGGGGCAAGGACGAGAGACATGGGGAGTGGGACCCAAAAGGTCGCGAGCGTAGCCGAAGGCGTACAGGGATTTATTGATCCAGGTCTACGCTTGCTGCAACAAAGAGGGCACTCCCAGCCATTGCGACGGACTAAGTATTTGGACGCAAACGCGCGCCCGGTTTTTTTGACATGGATCGGACATGAATCAAACCAACCTGCAATTCAAAACGCTGCTGTTACTGCTGGCCCTGGTGACCGTCGCCTTTATCTGGATATTGCTGCCGTTTTACGGCGCGGTGTTCTGGGCAGTCATCCTGGGAATCATCTTTGCCCCGATGCAGCGGCGTCTGCAGGTGAAATTCGGCTGGAACCGCAACCTGACCTCCCTGGGCACCCTGACGGTGTGCCTGGTGATTGCGATTCTGCCGGTGATCATCACCAGCGCCTTGCTGGTGCAGGAGGGGGCCACGCTGTACAAAAATGTCGAAAGCGGCAAGTTGGACGTGGCTGGGTATATCGAACAGTTCAAGAACTTCCTGCCGCCTTACTTTCAGCATCTTCTGGACCGCTTCGGCATGGGCAATCTGGATGGCCTGCGCGAGAAAATCGTCAAGAGCGCGATGCAGGGTAGCCAGTTCTTCGCCAGCCAGGCATTCAGCTTTGGCCAGGGCACGTTCGATTTCCTGGTGAGCTTTTTCATCATGCTGTATCTGCTGTTTTTCCTGCTGCGTGACGGCCCGGAGCTGGTGCGTAAAGTCCGCACGGCGGTGCCGCTGGCCGAGCCGCAAAAGCGCCGCCTGCAACTCAAGTTCAACCGCGTGGTGCGCGCCACGGTCAAGGGCAACGTGCTGGTTGCCGTGACCCAAGGGGCGTTGGGCGGTTTGATCTTCTGGTTTCTGGACATTCCCAGCGCATTGCTCTGGGCGGTGTTGATGGCGTTTCTCTCGCTGCTGCCGGCGGTGGGCGCGGGGATCGTGTGGGCGCCGGTGGCGGCGTATTTCCTGTTGAGCGGGGCGATCTGGCAAGGCGTGGTGCTGGGCCTGTTCGGCGTATTCGTCATCGGCCTGGTGGATAACGTGCTGCGCCCGATTCTGGTGGGCAAGGACACCAAGATGCCGGACTACCTGATTCTGATCTCGACCCTGGGCGGCCTGTCGGTGTTCGGCCTGAACGGCTTTGTGATCGGGCCGCTGGTGGCGGCGTTGTTCATGTCCAGTTGGGCGCTATTTGTCGAAAGCAAGCCACGGGTCAAGTTGCCGTTGCCCTAGGCCTCAGGCGCGGAGCCTGAAGGTTGCCGCTTGTTGCTCGGCAGCCGATAACGAAGTGAGCGGGCCGCTGACGGGCTCGCCATCGTGCATCAGGTACCAGCAGGCGAGTACACCCAGCTTGCGCAGGGGGGCAGGAACGGCGCTGCCGATGACGGACATGATCTGAACAGTGGGCATAAGTACCTCCAATCGCTATGGGGGTCACCTTACGGGGTGCCAGTGTCGAGGAAAAATCACCCGGCTTGATAGTCGACATCAACGCCAGGCGTCATTCCACCACTTGGTCGAGCATGTTCACCACTTCCTGCTCATTGAGCAGGCCTTTGCGCACCAGGCTTTCGGCCAGCAGCGCGAGGAATTTTGCGTTGCGGTGGCCTTCCAGGTGCTTGAGTTCGGTCAGTGCGCTGTAGACCTTGCTGGACGTACAGAGTCCGGCGACGCGGTGTGGGTTTTGCGTGGGCATGGTCAGCCGTCCTTGTTGTTATCGGGTTCAGAGGTGGAATAGTGAAAGTGAGTCGTGACACAAACATGACAGCGCGAGACCCGGTCGGGCAAGTAGACTTTCGGCTTCAATGATGTGGGATTGCGGCGCGGCCATTGTCCTCATAGCGACCTTGGTGCGATCAATCCGGACGATTTGCGATGAACCACCACGCAAAAAAAGGCCCCGCGGGTGGGCGAGGCCGTTTCAGGCAGATCGATTCAAACTTACCAGCCGCGGCCGTAGTAGCCGTGGGGAGGGCCGTAATAGCCACGCGGTGGGCCGTAATACACCGGCGCCGGGCGGTAATAGACCTGTTGTTGCACATACACCGGCGGTGGCGGTGCGTAGTACACAGGCGGTGGTGCGGCGTAAACCGGTTGCGGTTGCACATACACGGGCTGCTGCTGCACATAGACCTCACGGGGTTGGCTAGCAACCACGGAGCCCACGACAGCGGCGCCGACTAACGCACCCAAGACGGCCGGACCACCCCATCCACCACCGTGGGCGGAGGCTTGGCCTGCCATAGCGAGTGCACCGATAAGCAAGGCGATCTTGGGGATTTTACGAATCATGGTCATTCCTCGGTTAGCCCCTGCGCTTGTGGCCTGCAATCAATTGGCTCAAGTAATGTCGCGGGGATACTTTTAAGACAACGTATTTCTGAAAAACAGCACGGCCGATAGGTAAAGGTTGTGTAAGGTCTGTACCGATTTGCTTACTTCAAGGAGTTACCCATGCAGATGCACCCCAACAAGGATACCCAACTGTGCATGTCACTGTCGGCACGTCCCGGGAATTTCGGCCTGCGATTTCATAACCATTTGTATGAACAGCTGGGTCTGAACTTCTACTATAAAGCCTTCAGCAGCCAGGATTTAGCTGGCGCGATCGGCGGTATCCGGGCGTTGGGGATTCGCGGTTGCGGGGTGTCGATGCCGTTCAAGGAGGCCAGCATTGCCCTGGTGGACGAACTGGACAGCTCGGTCAAAGCTATCGCATCCCTCAACACCATCGTCAACACGGCCGGCCACCTCAAGGCCTACAACACCGACTACATTGCCATCGAACAACTGCTGAAAACGCACGCAGTGCCTACAGATTCGACCTTTGCCCTGCGCGGCAGCGGCGGCATGGCCAAGGCCGTGGCCAGTGCCCTGCGTGACGGTGGGTACGCCAATGGCGTGATCGTGGCGCGTAACGAAGCCGCGGGCAGGGCGCTGGCGCAGAGTCTGGGCTATCAATGGCAGGCGCAACTGGGTGATCTGCGCCCGCAGATGTTGATCAACGTGACGCCGATCGGCATGACCGGCGGGGCCGAGGCCGATCAGTTGGCTTTCGAGGCTGATGCTGTGGACCAGGCGCAGACGGTGTTCGATGTGGTAGCGATCCCGGCGGAAACGCCGTTGATCGTGCGTGGACGTGCCCAAGGCAAGCGCGTGATCACCGGGCTGGAAGTGATCGCGATCCAGGCACTGGAGCAGTTTGTGTTGTACACCGGCGTGCGGCCGACCCAGGCACAGTTCGAAAAAGCCGTCGCTTTTGCGCGAGGCTGAAGAACGCTGCACATCAACTGTAGGAGCAGGCAAGCCAGCGCCTACAGGGTTTTGACCATTTCAGGCCTGTTCCAGCTGTGCCAGCCGTTCTTCCAGCGCCGCAATCCGCGCTTCCAGCTCTTCGATGCGCTCAACTGAGGCCCCGCCGGCCCCGCGCTCCACCGGGCTCCCGCGGGCCGCGATAATCGCCTCGATATCCGCCGGGTCGCCCAGCGCGTGGGTATAGCGATCCTCGCGCTGCCCCGCCTGGCGCGGCACCAGTACGGCCAGGCCCCGCGCAATCAGGCGTTCCAGTTGGTGGACGACCTGGTCGGCGTCTTCGAAATCATGCATGCGCCCGCTGCGGGTCAGCAACTCGTTGACTGTCTGCGGCCCACGCAGAAACAGCAGCCCGGTCAGGATCACCTGGGCTGGCACCAATTCCAGGGCCTTGTCGACCCGGTGTTCCCAACGGTCGGCGCGGCTGCCCATGACCAGGCGGGTGAACCCCTGGCCTTCCAGCACGCGCAGGCTTTGGCCGACCTGGCCTTGGCTGAGGTTCATCACCGGCTCGCGGCTGGTCTTCTGGTTGCAGGCCAGGACCACGGCGTTGAGGGTCAGGGGGTAGGTTTCCGGGTTGGTCGCCTGTTTTTCGATCAGGCAGCCCAGGATGCGGATTTCCGTGCTGTTCAGGCGCGGCTCAGGGGTGTCGGTGTCGTGCTCAGCGGTCATCGCGCTTTCCCTATGCAGTGAACGCACTAGCCTAATCCTGAAAAAATAAAAGACAAGCGGCCGGCACGGCTATAATCGCCGCTGGTTCCAACCCCGCCCTTACCGATGAGACTGTCATGACTATTTCCCTGTACGCCGCCTCCGTCCCAGTCTTCAAGCAAATGCTCACCGCCTTGAGTGGTGTGCTGGACAAAGCTGAAGCCCACGCCACCGCGAAGAACATCGAACCCAACGCCTTGCTGCAAGCGCGCCTGTTCCCGGACATGTTCCAACTGGTGCGCCAGGTGCAGATCGCTGTCGACTTCGCCAAGGGCGTTTCCGCGCGTCTGGCCGAGATCGAACTGCCGAAATACGAAGACAGCGAAGTGACCTTTGCCGACCTGCAAGCGCTGATCGCCAAGGTCCTGGCGTTTCTCGACAGCATCAAGCCCGAGCAAGTCGACGGCAAGGAAGGCATCGAAATCATCACTCGCCCAGGCACGCCGAAAGAGAAGCGCTTCAGCGGCCAGTCCTACCTGCTGACCTACGGCCTGCCGCAGTTCTTCTTCCACGTCACCACCGCTTACGCACTGCTGCGTCACAACGGTGTAGAAGTGGGCAAGCGCGATTACATGGGCGCGTTCTAAATAACCGTGTTTTAAGCGCATAAAAAAAGCCCGGGGTCGTTCCTTTGAGAACGGCCCCGGGCTTTTTTGCGACGGGTGTTTAAACCGGCTGCTCTTCCTTGCCCAGGCACGCCGCTGCGGTAAACAGCACATCGGTGGACGAGTTGAGCGCGGTTTCCGCCGAATCCTGCAACACGCCGATGATGAAACCTACCGCCACTACCTGCATGGCGATATCGCTGGGAATGCCGAACAGGCTGCATGCCAGTGGAATCAGCAGCAGCGAACCACCGGCCACGCCCGACGCACCGCACGCGCAAATGGCGGCGACCACGCTGAGCAGCACGGCGGTGGGCAGGTCTACGGAGATGCCCAGGGTGTGTACGGCCGCCAGGGTCAGCACGGTGATGGTGATCGCTGCACCCGCCATATTGATGGTGGCGCCCAGGGGGATCGACACCGAGTAGGTGTCTTCATGCAGGCCCAGGCGTTTACTCAACGCCAGGTTCACCGGAATGTTCGCCGCCGAACTGCGGGTGAAGAACGCCGTGATGCCGCTTTCGCGCAGGCACAGCAATACCAGCGGGTATGGGTTGCGGCGCAGTTTCCAGAACACGATGGCCGGGTTGATCACCAGCGCCACGAACAGCATGCAGCCGATCAGCACCACCAACAGGTGGGCGTAGCCGAGCAGGGCACCGAAGCCGGAAGTGGCGAGGGTCGAGGCCACCAGGCCGAAAATCCCCAGGGGCGCGAAGCGGATCACCACGCGCACGATCAAGGTCACGCCGTTGGACAGGTCATCGAGCACCGTGCGGGTGGTTTCGCCGGCATGGCGAATCGCTATGCCCATACCGATGGCCCAGGCCAGAATGCCGATGAAATTGGCGTTCATCAGCGCGCTCACCGGGTTATCCACCACGCTCAGCAACAGGCTCTGCAACACCTCGCCGATGCCGCCCGGAGCGCTCACGGTGGCGTCGTGGGTGGCGAGCACCAGCACCGAGGGGAACAGCGTGCTGGCGATCACTGCAACCACGGCGGCCGCGAAGGTGCCCAGCAGGTACAGGAACAGGATCGGCTTGATGTGGGTTTCCTGGCCGTGTTTATGGTTGGCGATCGACGCCATCACCAGCACGAACACCAGGATCGGCGCCACGGCCTTCAGCGCGGTGACAAACACTTTGCCAATGAAACCGGTGGCCTTGGCAGCCTCGGGCAACACGAAGGCCAGCAGAATACCGGCGATCAAGCCGATGACGATTTGCGTGACCAGGCTGACGCGCGCGAGTCGTTGGAAAAGGGAAGGGGCAGCAGTCATAAACGGTTGTCTCTGGTTTTTTTAGTAGGACGCAGCATTACAGGTGGAGCGGGCTGTAGGAAGCGGGCGCGGAGTCTATCATGCTGTAGGAAATGTCCCGGTTGATGCGGCATTCCGTCACCCATTTGCGGCCAATTCGCACAGATTCTGTTAGCATGGCCGCCTCTCATATTTCCAATCTGTCAGCGGGCCCCCGGGCTTTCGTTGATGTCGTCGTTTCTGGAGTTTTCATGCTGTTTCCCATCCTGCTGCTGTCGGCCGCCGGTTTTACCGTGCTGACCACAGAATTCATTATCGTCGGCCTGTTGCCGTCGATCGCCCGGGACCTGAATGTCAGCGTGTCCCAGGCCGGCCTGCTGGTGACGCTGTTTGCGTTCACCGTGGCGGCGTTCGGCCCGTTCCTCACGGCCTACTGTGCGCGGTTCCAGCGCAAGCGCCTGTTCATCACAATTTTGATCATGTTCGCCGTGGCAAATACCGTGGCGGCACTGGCGCCGAACATCTGGGTGATGTCCCTGGCGCGCTTGATTCCGGCGTTGGGCTTGCCGGTGTTCTGGGCCTTGGCCAGTGAAACGGCGGTGGACATCGTCGGCCCGGAATACGCCGGTCGCGCCATCGAGAAGATCGGCTTCGGGATCGTCTGCGCCACCGTCTTCGGCATTCCGGTGGGCACGCTGATTTCCGATATGTTCGGCTGGCGCAGCGCGTTTGCCATCCTCGCGGTGATTGCGTTGGCCAAGGCGCTGCTGCTGTATGTCTACCTGCCGGTGACACAGGCGAAGAACGCGCAGGTGACGTTGCGCTCGCAATTCAAGCTGCTGCACAGCCCGTTGATGCAGGGGCACATCCTGCTGTCGATCCTGGTCTTCAGCGGCATGTTCACTGCCTACACCTACCTGGCGGACATCCTTGAGCGCCTGGCCGGGTTCGACGGCACGCTGGTCGGCTGGTGCCTGATGGGCTTTGGCGCGGTCGGGCTGATCGGCAACTCGCTGGGCGGACGCGCGGTGGATCGCCACCCCTTGATCGCGTCGATGGTGTTCTGCGGGTTCATGATCGCCGGCATGGTCGCCGTGGTGCCCGCGATTCACTCCACCATCGGCCTGGCCGCGGCGATGGCCGTGTGGGGCGTGACCCAGGCGGCGATGTTCCTGGTCAGCCACGTGCGGCTGATGAAGGCCGCACCGCATGCGCCGGCGTTTGCCGCGTCGCTGAATATCGCCGGGGCCAACCTGGGTATTGGTCTCGGGGCCTTGGTCGGAGGGCATGTGATCGACACCCTGGGCCTGGCCAGCCTGGGCTTGGCCGCGTCGGGGTTTATCCTGGTGTCGATCCTGCTGGCGCTGTGGCTGATGAGCGCCAAACCGCTGCCGACCAGCGCCTGAACCCTCAGGGCAGGGCGGTGAACAGTTCCCGCCTGGCACCTTCGGTAATCGCCACGATGCCGGGGTGCTTGACCTTGCGTTCTACCGAAATCGCATAGAACGACTCGGTCACCGCATCCGTCTGGCCAATCAGCGCGACGCCATACTGGCGCACCACCTCATCGGCAATCACGCTGGGGGCGATAAAGATCCCGCTGCCGGATTGGCCGAATGCCTGCATCAATGCACTGTCGTCGAACTCGCCGATGATCTTCGGTTGGATCTGCTGCTCGGCAAACCAGCGCAGCAAGCGGCTGCGCACCACCGTCTCCGCCCCCGGAATCAACAATGGCGCCCCCTGCAAACACTGTGGGAAAACGCCGCCGTGCCGGTCAGCCAACGCTTGAGTGGCGAAAAAACTGATGCCGCATTCGCCCAACTTCTGGCTGTAGCCCTTGATGTCCAAATGCGTGGGCATGGGGCTGTCGGAAATCACCAGATCGAGGCGCTGGATCGCCAGATCGGCGAGCAGGCGTTCGAGTTTGTCTTCGCGGCAGGTGATGCGGATCGGCTCGCTGAGCTCCATCGTCGGCGCGATCAACCGGTAGACGATGGATTTGGGCACCACATCCGCCACCCCGACCCGAAACAGGATCTGCTGTTCATCCGGCTGCGCGCGCAACATCGCCTCCAGTTCATTGCCGGTCTGGAACATCTGCTCGGCGTAGGGCAGGGCCTGGCGTCCGGCCTCGGTCAGCTCCAACTGGCGGCCCACCCGCTGAAACAGGGCGATGCCGAAGGTTTGTTCCAACAGGCTGATCTGCCCGCTGATGGTCTGGGGCGTGAGGTTCAATTGCTCACAGGCGCGCACGATGCTGCCGGTCTTGGCCACCACCCAGAAGTAATGCAATTGTCGGTAATTGAGCATGCCGGCCTACACTTCGTTAAAACCGAAGTATACGCGCTAAAAATACGAATTTTCCTGAAGTGTCCCCCTGCATAAAATGCGTCGCTATCGAGGGGCCACTATTTGGACCCAATGGTTCTAACGAGGAAAACATCATGAAACTCAATTCCCTGGGCGCGGCATCGTTGCTTGCGCTTTCATTGGTGGTGGTCAGCGGCTGTGATCAGGTCGAAAAAAGCGCACAACAGGTGATGGGCAAGGCCACCGAGTCGGCCAAGCAAGTAATCGATGAAACCCATAAGGCCGCCGAGCAGGCATTGAGTGAAGCGACCCAAGGCCTGATCAGCCCGCAGAAAAAAGACGATCAGCCGCAAAACGAGTCTGAATCGACACGTAAAGAAGCCTAATTTCCCAGCACAACGTCAGGATTGATCTATGGACTACCTTGTACAACTGGCCGCCAGCCCCACCGCCTGGGTTGCACTGGCCACCTTGATCGTGATGGAAATCGTGCTGGGCATCGATAACCTGATCTTTATCTCGATCCTCACCAACAAATTGCCCGAGCAGCACCGGGCCAAGGCGCGACGCATCGGTATCAGCATGGCGTTGGTATTGCGCCTGGGTCTGTTGAGCACCATTGCGTTCATCGTGCAGTTGACCACGCCGGTGTTTGAAATCTTCGGCCAGGCGTTTTCGTGGAAGGACATGATCCTGATCGCCGGTGGTCTGTTCCTGGTCTGGAAGGCAACCACCGAGATCCATCACAGCATGGACCCGGAGCCTGAAGAGAAGGCCAGCACCAGCAATGCCGTGTCCATCGGCTTTGCCGCGGCCATCGGCCAGATCCTGATGCTCGACCTGGTGTTCTCCATCGACAGCATCATCACCGCCGTGGGCATGACCGAGCATTTGCCGATCATGATCGTTGCCGTGGTGACCTCGGTCATCGTGATGCTGGTGGCGGCTGAACCGCTGGCCAAGTTCATCAACGACAACCCGACCGTGGTGATGCTGGCCCTGGGCTTCCTGATCATGATCGGTATGACCCTGATCGCCGAAGGCTTCGGTGCCCATGTGCCCAAAGGCTACGTGTATGCGGCCATGGCGTTCTCGGCGGCGATCGAGTGCTTGAACATCGCCCGGCGTAACCGCCACAAGCGTTTGCTGGCCGCCCGTCAGTAATCGCGGCAACCTAAAAAGCCGGCTGTGCTCGCATGAGCCCAGCCGGCTTTTTGCCGTCTGTTAGAATCCACGCACTTAATAGCTTGAGGTCCACCATGAACGAGCCGATTCGCCTTACCCAGTACAGCCACGGCGCGGGTTGTGGTTGCAAGATTTCGCCCCAGGTATTGGAAGTGATCCTCGCCGGCAGCGGCGCACAGAACCTTGACCCCAACCTGTGGGTGGGCAACGCCTCGCGTGACGATGCGGCGGTGTACGCCATCGACGACGAGCGTGGCGTGGTCTCCACCACTGATTTTTTCATGCCGATTGTCGACGATCCCTTCGACTTCGGCCGGATTGCCGCCACCAACGCGATCAGCGACATCTACGCGATGGGCGGCGACCCGTTGATGGCTATCGCTATTCTGGGCTGGCCGGTGAATGTATTGGCCCCGGAGGTTGCCCGCGAAGTGATCCGTGGCGGCCGCTCCGTGTGCGACGAGGCCGGTATTCCCCTGGCCGGCGGTCACTCCATCGATGCGCCGGAGCCCATCTTTGGCCTCGCCGTGACCGGTATCGTGCAAAAGCGCCATATGAAGCGCAACGACACCGCCACCGTCGGCTGCCGTTTGTACCTGACCAAACCCCTGGGCATCGGCATCCTGACCACCGCCGAAAAGAAGGGCAAATTACGTGAGACGGATATTGGTCTGGCTCGTGACTGGATGTGTACCCTCAACAAGCCTGGCAGCCGCTTCGGCAAATTGGCCGGTGTAACGGCAATGACTGACGTCACCGGCTTCGGTCTTTTGGGCCATTTGGTGGAAATGGCTGACGGCAGCGGCGTGACGGCACGCATCGAATACGACAAAGTCCCACGCCTGCCCGGGATCGAGGACTACCTGGACCAGGGCTGCATGCCGGGCGGCACCTTGCGCAACTTCGACAGTTATGCGAGCAAACTCGGGCGCCTGCAGGAGCTGCACAAGCGCGTGCTGTGTGACCCGCAGACCAGCGGCGGCCTGTTGATCGCCGTTACGCCCGCGGGCGACGCCGAGTTTCATGCGGTCGCCGGCGAGTTGGGCCTGAACCTTGAACCCATCGGTGAATTGGTTGAGCGACAGACCCACGCGGTAGAGGTGTTTTGATGGCAACTGACATCACCGACTACCGCGACATCTTCCTCAACGACCGGCCGATGATGGATACCCGTGCGCCGGTCGAGTTTGCCAAGGGCGCCTTCCCGGGCGTGATCAACCTGCCACTGATGACCGACGACGAGCGTCAGCGGGTCGGCACTTGCTACAAGCAGCAGGGCCAGCAAGCGGCTATCGTGCTCGGACACGCGCTGGTATCTGGTGCAATCAAGGCCGGGCGCATCGAGCAATGGGCGCGGTTCGCCCAGGCCAATCCGGACGGCTATCTGTACTGCTTTCGTGGCGGGCTGCGTTCGCAGATCGTGCAGCAATGGCTGAAAACCGAAGCCGGTATCGAGTACCCCCGCGTCGGCGGCGGCTACAAAGCCATGCGCAGCTTTTTGCTGGACACCGTCGAACAGGCTGTCGCCGAGTGTGACTTCGTGTTGCTGGGCGGCATGACCGGCACCGGCAAGACTGAAGTGCTCGGCCAACTGCGCAATGCCCTGGACCTGGAAGGCCACGCCAACCATCGCGGTTCCAGCTTCGGCAAGCGGGCCACGGTGCAACCGTCCAACATCGACTTCGAGAACCGCCTGGCAGTGGATCTGCTGAAAAAGCGTGCGGGCGGCGTCGAGCAGTTTGTGGTCGAGGATGAGAGCCGCATGATCGGCAGTTGTGCGCTGCCGTTGCCGTTGCACAAGGGCATGCAGACCTTTGCGATGGTGTGGCTGGAAGACAGTGTCGAAGGCCGTGTCGAACGTATCCTGCGGGATTACGTGGTCGACCTTTGCGCCGAATTCATCGCGGTATTTGGCGAAACCGGCTACGCGCTGTTTGCCGAGCGCCTGACCCAGAGCCTGGCCAATATCCATAAGCGCCTGGGTGGCGAGCGTTTCCAGCGATTGCAGGCGATTCTGCAGGACGCCCTGGCGGAACAGGCCCGCAGCGGCGCCGTGGACCTGCACCGCGTATGGATCGAAGGGTTGCTGCGTGAGTATTACGACCCGATGTACGCGTTCCAGCGCGAAAGCAAAGGCGCACGCATCGAGTTTGTCGGGGAGCAGGCGGCGGTGGTGGAGTATTTGCGCGAGCGTGGCGCTTTGCGGCGTTGATCCGTGCGCTTCACGGACCTCATCGTGGGCAAGCCCGCCTAAATGTGGGCGCTGGCTTGCCTGCGATAAGGCCCTCAACCTCACCCACTACCTAGAGGATCGCCGCTCCAATCAAGCCGCAGACCACGCCCACCAGCATGGTCAAGCCGGCCACCGTGACCAGCACCCGCGCGTCGAAATCCTTGCGCAACATCAACAGTGACGGCAGGCTCACGCTCGGCAGGGTCATCAGCAAGGCCACGGCCGGGCCGCTGCCCATGCCCAGCGTCATCATGGTTTGTACGATAGGAATCTCCGCAGCGGTCGGAATCACGAACAGCGTGCCGACAATCGCCAGTGGCACCAGCCACAGCAGGCTGTTGCTCATCGCCCCATCCACATGGGGAAACAACCAGACCCGCGCCGCGCCCAATACCAGCACCGCCAGGATATAGACCGGGATCGTGCTCCAGAACAGTTGCCACAGGGTGCGCAACCAGCGGCTGAAAAACGGTTGCGACTCGATCTCGCTGGCCTCGGCCACCGCCCCCAGCGCCGCTTCCGGTACTTGCTCCGGGCGCGCGATACGCTGGGCCACCAGGGACACGCCTACCACCAGCACAATCCCCGCCACCAGCCTTAGCGCCGTGAAGCCCCAGCCCAGCACAAACCCCATGAATACCAGGGTGGCCGGGTTCAGTACCGGGTTGGCGATCCAGAACGCCAGCGCCGCGCCCACCGATACCTGCTGCCGACGCATGCCTGCCGCCACCGGTGCCGCGCAGCAACTACACATCATTCCGGGCAAGGCGAACAGCCCGCCGCGCAGGGTCGAACCCAGCCCGGCACGACCGAACAGACGCAGCAGCCAGTCGCGGGGGATCAACACTTGCAGCAACGAGCCGAGGATCACCGCCAGAACGGCGGCTTTCCAGATTGCCAGAAAATACACCTGGGCATAGGCCAGCGCCGCCGCCAGTGGCGAGGTTTGCTGGTCATTGAGAATCGAGGCGCCGATGCTGTGGTTGTCGGCGGCGACAAATGCCTTGAAGTAGTAGGGCGACCACTTCACGTAGTAAAGGCCGATGCAGGCGACCAGCACGAACAGCGCTGGTTTCCACCAGAATGACCAGCCCCGGTTGGGCTGGGTGGAGGCGAGGTTGGACATGGTGTTGATCCGCGGATGATTCAATAGCCGCGCATCATACGCCCCTATCGCCCACGCCTTCAGATATCTGCGCTGACCTGCGTCGCCTGCGGGCAGGTTTGTTCGCCGTTGTTCAGCCCCTGCTTGTAGTTGCGGCTCAGCAGCGATGCCTTGCCGTTGTGCCAGGTGAGCGTCAGTACATACAGCGTGTCGTAGTCATCACCGGACCAGTCTTCGGTGATGGTGTGCTTTTCGCCCACAGCTTCACTGGCCACCTTGTTGATCAACTCCGGCAGATAGCCGTGCGACCACGCGGTGTAGATGATGGCGTTGTGGTACTTATTTTCCACCAGTTCGTCGGCGAGGGCGCTGGTGTCATTCGCCGAAAACTTGATGTTCACCGGCAACCCGAGCTTGATTGCACTGGGGCTGATGGTCATCAGTGGGCGAATGTAGCTGTAGGAATTGTCTTTTTCGCCTTCTTCGACATTGCGCGTCGGGTTGGCGGCGAAGACGAAGTTGGCCTTGCCGAACTTTTCCGGCAACACGGTGGCCAGGTTCATCGCACGGTTCAGGCCCTGGCAATTGAGCTGGCCCAGGCCGCCGGCGGGTTTTTCACCGTGGCGCAGGAACACCAGGGTTTGCACGCCGTCCACCGGCTCGGCGCTGCTGATGCGCGATTGCAGGGCCAGGCCGAGGACGCCGCCGACCAGCAACAGCGGCAATATGATGTATGAATATCGTTTGAGGCGTCGCATAAGGCACAGAGGCTTTATTATCATTAGATTCGAGTCTTCAGTGCATTGGATTAAGGCGGACAAGCCCGGCCCCAGTGACGCATGCAGCGTCCTGCGGTGTTCCTAGGGTTATAGCAAGGTGCCTCCATTCGCCGTTCAGGCGCACTTAAGAGTCCGCGAGGCCACTTTGGTTCGCCCGTGGCGCAGATTAGCGAAGGGATGTTGCGCAATGATGACCCATGCAGGATGCCGGGCAGATGATTATCATGGGGGTTTTCCGCCGAGGGATACCCCGATGAATTCACTCACCGCTTTCCCGGTCAACCGCAAATGGCTCGCCCAGCATCCGGAGCGTCTGCAACTGTATTCGTTGCCCACGCCCAACGGGGTAAAAGTCTCGATCATGCTCGAAGAACTGGGCTTGCCCTACGAGGCGCACAAGGTCAGCTTCGAGACCCAGGACCAGCTGTCGCCCGAGTTCCTGTCGCTGAACCCGAACAACAAGATTCCCGCGATCATCGATCCCAACGGCCCCGGCGGTCAGCCGTTGGCGCTGTTCGAGTCCGGCGCGATCCTGCTTTACCTGGCGGAAAAAACCAGCCAGTTGCTTTCCGAAGATCCAGCCACACGTTATGAAACCATTCAGTGGCTGATGTTCCAGATGTCCGGCATCGGCCCGATGTTTGGCCAGTTGGGGTTCTTCAACAAGTTCGCTGGCAAGGCCTACGAAGACAAGCGCCCGCGTGACCGCTACGTCGCCGAGTCCCGGCGTTTGCTGGACGTGTTGGAAAAACGCCTGCTGGGCCGCACCTGGATCATGGGCGACGACTACAGCATCGCGGACATCGCGACGTTTCCATGGATACGTAACCTGATCGGTTTCTACGAATCCGGCGACTTGGTCGGCATCGCCGATTTCCCCAATGTGCTGCGCGCGCTGGACGGCTTTGTCGCACGTCCAGCGGTGATCCGTGGCCTGAACATTCCGAGCTGAGCCCATGCCGACTTTCGATTTCAAACAACTGGATGTCTTCAGCCGCGTGTCGCTCAAAGGCAACCCGCTGGCGGTGGTGCTGGGTGCCGACAGCCTCAGCGACCAACAAATGGCCGACTTCGCCAAGTGGACCAACCTCAGCGAAACCACGTTTTTACTCACGCCCCGCGATCCACGGGCTGACTACCGGGTGAGAATCTTCACCACCTTGCAGGAACTGCCGTTCGCCGGGCACCCGACGCTGGGCAGTTGCCACGCGTGGTTGCAGGCGGGGGGGATTGCGCAAGGGGAGGAGATTATCCAGGAGTGCGAAATCGGCTTGGTGCGTATACGTCGCCAAGGCGATGAGCTGGCGTTTATCGCGCCGCCGTTGTTGCGGTCGGGTCCGCTGGAGGCCGCGTTGCTGGAGCGCGTGCGTCTGGGGTTGGGCCTGGCGCCCGAGGCCATTGTGCGCAGCCAGTGGGTCGACAACGGCGCGGGTTGGCTGGCGGTGATGCTGGCCGATCGCCAGGCGGTGCTCGATCTGCATCCCGATTATTCGCAATTGCTTGGCCTGGCGGTGGGCGTGATTGCGCCCTGTGATCCCGAGCGCGATGCCGTAGACGCGCACTTTGAAGTGCGTGCCTTCATCGCCGGCGACGGGTTCCCGGAAGACCCGGCCACCGGCAGTTTGAATGCCGGGGTGGCCCAATGGTTGTTGGGCGAAGGCCTGGCGCCGAGCCGCTACGTGGTCAGCCAGGGCACGGCGATGGGGCGCGCGGGGCGTATCCGCATCGAGCGCCAGGGCGATGAAATCTGGGTCGGCGGTGCCGTCGCGGTGTGTATCGAAGGACGTCTACAGCTCTAGATCAATGCAATTGTTGCGTGCATTGCAATAAACTATTGGTTGCCTGGCGTTTGTGCTGCCGGGCGCGGGGGGCATACGCTTTCGCCCCAAAGTTTTTAGCCATATTCAGGACAGCCATGACCAGCCAGTTCCCCCAAGCCCGCCCACGCCGCCTGCGCCGCTCCCCGGAGCTGCGTAGCTTGTTTCAGGAAACGGAGTTCACCCTCAACGATCTGGTGCTGCCGATTTTCGTCGAAGAAGAAATCGATGATTTCGTGCCGATCACCAGCATGCCGGGCGTGCTGCGCATCCCTGAGAAAAAGCTGGCCGGGGAAATCGAGCGTTATGCCCGCGCCGGGATCAAATCGGTGATGACCTTTGGCGTGTCCCACCACCTGGACGCCAATGGCAGCGACACTTGGAAAGAGCGCGGCCTGGTCTCGCGCATGTCCTCGATCATCAAGGATGCCGTGCCGGAAATGATCGTGATGTCCGACACCTGTTTCTGCGAATACACCGACCACGGCCATTGCGGCGTGATGCATGGCGCCCATGTCGACAATGACGCGACGTTGGTCAACCTCGGCAAGCAAGCCGTGGCGGCTGCCCGTGCCGGTGCGGATGTGATTGCGCCTTCGGCGGCGATGGACGGCCAGGTCCAGGCCATTCGCCGGGCGTTGGATGACGCGGGCTTCACGCATATTCCGATCATGGCCTACTCCACCAAATTCGCTTCGGCCCTTTACGGTCCGTTCCGTGAAGCGGGTGGCAGCGCGCTCAAGGGCGACCGCAAAAGCTACCAGATGAACCCGATGAACCGCCGTGAAGCCGTGCGTGAATCGCTGCTGGACGAGCAGGAAGGCGCGGATGCGCTGATGGTCAAACCGGCCGGTGCTTACCTCGACATCATCCGCGACATCCGCGAAGCCTCGCGCCTGCCGGTGGCGGCGTATCAGGTCAGCGGCGAGTACGCGATGATCAAGTTCGGGGCCCAGGCGGGCGCGATCGATGAGGACCGGGTGGTGCGGGAAACCCTGGGTTCGATCAAGCGCGCCGGCGCGGACCTGATCTTCACTTACTTCGCCATGGACCTGGCGCTGGCAGGCATCTAAAACACCCAGCTTGTGGGAGCGGGCAACCCCCGCTTCCACAGTGGGTTGCAGCGTTTGTCAGCGCTGTGCAAACGCCAGGTTCAACCCCAACCCCGCAAAGGCCGCCGCAAAACTGCGCCGCAGCCAATTCTGTACCCGTGGTGACTCGATCACCGCGCGGCGAAACACATTGGCCAGCAGGCCATACACCACAAACACCGCAAACGTCATGGCCATGAACACGCCGCTTAGCACCAGCATTTGCAAGGCCGGCGCCGTGCTGGCCGGTGTGACGAACTGGGGTAGGAAGGCCAGGAAGAAAATCGTCAGCTTGGGGTTCAGAATATTCAGCAAAAAACCGCGGAGCATCAGGCTGCGCGCCGTGGTTGCTGTCGGCGTGTCATTCATCGCGAAGGCCGAGCGATCCCGCCAGGTGGCATAGGCCAGGTACAGCAAGTAGGCGGCCCCGGCGAATTTCAGTGCTTCGAACGCCAATGCGCTGGTGTGCAGTAGCGCGGAAAGGCCGAGGATGGATGCCAATAAGTGCGGGATGATCCCGGCGGTACAGCCCAGCGCGGCGAACACGCTGGCGCGCTTGCCGGCCGTGAGGCCCGTGGACACGGTAAAGATCACGCCGGTGCCGGGAATCAGCACGACGATCAGGCAGGTGATGAAAAAGTTCATGCTGAGCATGGCATTCAAACTCCTTTTACGAATGGTCGATGAAAGATCCTGTCATATTCGCATTACGCTGGCGAGGGGGCACAGGGCGAACCCGCGTTAGACTTACCGGTCGATATCTGCAATGCCCGGCCCATCGCCCTTCAAGGAAGCCCCATGTACCTACGCCGCCTGATTCTGTGTCTCATGCCCTTGGTGGTGCTGGCAGGTTGCTCGACCGCACGCGGCCCGCAACAGTCGGAGCGCAGCGAAGCCGAGGTCAAGGCGCAGATCGTGCGCCTGCTGCCTGCCAAGGTCGCCGATCGCAACGGCTGGGCCCAGGATATCTACACCGCTTTCGACACCCAGAACATCTACCCCAGTACCGAAAACATCTGCGCCGTGCTGGCGGTGACCGAGCAAGAGTCCACTTACCAGGTCGATCCACCCGTGCCGAATATGGGCAAGATCGCCCAGGATGAAATCCTGCGCCGTGCCGGCAAGGTGCATGTGCCGGCGGTGTTGGTCCGCACTGCACTGCAACTGCGTTCGCCCACCGGTAAGTCCTACGCCGATCGCTTGAACGCTGCGCGCACGGAGAAGGACTTGAGCGGGATCTTCGATGACTTCATCAGCATGGTGCCCTTGGGCAACACACTGTTTGGTGGTTTCAACCCCGTACACACCGCCGGCCCGATGCAAGTGAGCATCGAGTTTGCGCAGAAGCAGGCGCGGGGTTATCCCTACACGGTGGACGGCACGATCCGACGGGAAGTGTTCACCCGACGTGGCGGCATGTACTTCGGCATCGCCCATTTGCTCGGTTACCCGGTGAGTTATGACCGGACGCTGTACCGTTTTGCCGACTTCAACGCTGGCTGGTACGCCAGCCGCAACGCTGCGTTCCAGGCCGCCGTCAGCCGCGTTTCAGGCACCGAGTTGGCGCTGGACGGGGATTTGATCCGCTACGGCTCGCTGCTGCCCGGCAGCACCGAATTGGCGGTGCGTTCCCTCGGCGCCAGGCTGGACATGCGCAACCCCAGCATCCGCAGTCAGTTGGAGCAGGGCGAGCAATTGGATTTTGAGCAAACCACGCTCTACAAACGCGTATTTGCCCTGGCCGACACAGCGGCGGGCAAACCGCTGCCGCGGGCGATCCTGCCGGGCATTGTGCTCAAAAGCCCGAAGATCACCCGCACCCTGACCACCGCCTGGTTCGCCCAGCGGGTGGATGAGCGCTATCAGCGCTGCCTGCAGCGCTGAACCGGGTCTTCAACGGCGGCGCTTGATAACGCGCCGCCACAACCAGACCCACAACCACACCACAGGGAACGCCAGGATCACAAATGGCAGCACGTAACTGGCGCGCTCCAGGGCGTCTGCCGTGCCGTCCACCAGGTTGTCGCCCAGATTGCTGAACATGCGGCGCAAGCGTGACGGCTGGTGCGTGTCGTCAGACGCGCGGAAGTTCAGGGTGACGCGGTTGGTGTCGAGGCGGCGTTGCTGGTCGGCGGCAGCCTGGGCCAGTTCCTGCAGGTCGTTTTCGATACCCGCCTGTTCCTTGCTCAGGGCGATCAGGTCGCTGACGGTGATGTCCTTTCGCTTGGCCAGTTCGTCGAGACGTTGCTGTTGGGCCTGCAGGCGGTCCTGGCGACGGCGCACGTCGGCGACGGCGTCGGCCAGGTCTTCGGCGCTGGTGATGCGCTGGCCGAGTGTGCCGCCTTCGGCAGCGAGGGCGACCATCGGTTCCACACCGGAGGGGGCGATGCGCAGGATGATTTCACCGCCGTTGCTGTCTTGGGTGATGCCCAGGATATTGCACGCGCCAAAACGCGCCGATTCGCAGGCTTCGCGGGTTGCCTGCATGCGGGGCGCGAGCAAGGTGCCCGGCAGGGCCAGCGTCAATTCATGTTCATAAGCCAGTTGCGCACCAGCGCGGCCTTGTTCGCCGTTGATCACTGTGGCGCGGGAATGATCCTTGGGCGAACAACCGACCAGGGCCAGGCCTGCCAGCAAGAGAAAAAGTGACGCACGAAGCGGGTGCGGGTTGCCTTCCAGGTGGCGCATTGCAGTTCCTTGGCGTGTGCAGGAGAAATTGACGGCGATTAAAACGGGTCTGGCGAATTAACGCAAAGCATCGCGCAGGATATGCGCGACTGATGGTAATGGTCGCCGCGTGGGGCCTGGGGTACACCTCATGCCTGACTCCAAGGAAGAACCCGCGATGATCGCTCACGCCGTGCCCGAAGGTTTCGTCTCACTGCCGCGCAGCAGCCCGCTCCTCGACTTGTTAGGCCCGGCCTATTGCCGGGGTGAAGGCTTGCAATTGGAAATCGGTCTGCGCGCCGACAACCGTCACGCCAATGGCCGTGGCACGGTGCATGGCGGGGTGTTGGCAACCTTGGCGGATATCGGCATGGGCTATGCGATGGCGTTTTCCAGTGAGCCGCCGTTGCCGCTGATTACCGCGAGCATGACGGTGGATTACCTGGGCGCGGTGCAAGTTGGGGAGTGGATGGTGGTGCGCCTTGAGCATCACAAGCGTGGCCGGCAAATGGCGTTTGCCACGGTGAGCCTGCAGGTGGGGGACAAGGTTGTGGCGCGGGCGAATGCGGTGTTTGCGGTGTTTGCGGTGCCGCGTGGGGACTGACAGGGGCGAAAAAAAAAGGCCCGGTTTTTCGTGGAACCGGGCCTTTTAGTGTGTTGCTCTGGAGTCAGTTGCGCTCAAGGGCGAGGGCTACGCCTTGGCCGCCACCGATGCACAGCGTCGCCAGGCCTTTCTTGGCGTCGCGTTTGATCATTTCGTGCAGCAGGGTCACCAGAATGCGGCAGCCTGACGCGCCGATCGGGTGGCCAATGGCGATCGCGCCGCCGTTGACGTTGACCTTGTCGGCGTCCCATTCCAGCTCTTTGGCCACCGCCAGGGATTGCGCGGCAAAGGCTTCGTTGGCTTCGATCAGGTCCAGGTCGGCCACGCTCCAGCCGGCTTTGTCCAGGCAACGGCGGGTGGCCGCAACCGGGCCGATGCCCATGATGGCCGGGTCGACGCCGGCATTGGCGTAGCTGGCGATACGCGCCAGCACGGGCAGGCCGAGGGCCTTGGCCTTGTCGGCGCTCATCAGCAGCACGGCGGCGGCGCCGTCGTTGAGGCTGGACGCGTTGCCGGCGGTGACGCTGCCGTCTTTCTTGAACGCAGGTTTGAGTTTGGCCAACGACTCGGCGGTGGTGCCGGCGCGCGGTTGTTCATCGACGGCGAAGGCCACCGGATCGCCCTTGCGCTGCGGGATCAGAATCGGGGTGATCTCATCGGCAAAGCGGCCGGCTTCGATGGCGGCGGCGGCTTTTTGCTGGGATGCGGCGGCGAAGGCGTCCTGGGCTTCACGGCTGATGCCGTACTTGTCCACCAGGTTCTCGGCGGTGATGCCCATGTGGTAGTCGTTGAATGCATCCCACAGGCCGTCGGTGATCATGCTGTCGATCATCTTGGCGTGGCCCATGCGCAAACCGGTGCGCGCGGCGGGCAATACGTAGGGGGCCAGGCTCATGTTCTCCATGCCGCCGGCAATGATCACGTCGGCATCGCCACAGCGGATGGCCTGGGCGCCCAGGTGCAGGGCCTTGAGGCCCGAACCGCAGACCTTGTTCAAGGTCATCGCGGGTACGGCATGGGGCAAGCCAGCGAGGATCGACGCCTGGCGCGCCGGGTTCTGGCCTGAGCCAGCAGTGAGCACGTGACCGAGGATCACTTCATCCACCTGGGCCGGGTCGAGGCCGGTCTGCTCCAGTAGGCGACGGATCACGGCAGCGCCCAACTCCGGTGCCGGGATGCTGGCCAGCGAACCTTGAAAGCTGCCTACGGCGGTACGGGTGGCAGCAACAATCACAACGTCTTGCATGGAATGTGTCCTCACTGGAATTGCATTTCCGGAACGTGGTCGGGGACGATCAGTTTACCGGCTGTCTTGCTGACAATCTCTTCAATACTGACCCCAGGGGCACGCTCCTTTAGGATAAAGGCGCCGTTGTCGATTTCCAGGTATGCGAGGTCCGTCAGTACGCGTTTGATGCAGTGGGCACCGGTCAGCGGCAGGGTGCATTGGCTGAGCAACTTGGACTCACCGTCCTTGGACGCGTGGGTCATGATCACGATGATGTTTTCCGCGCCGGCCACCAGGTCCATGGCGCCGCCCATACCCTTGACCAGCTTGCCGGGGATCATCCATGAGGCGATGTTGCCCTGTACGTCCACTTCAAACGCGCCGAGCACGGTGAGGTCGACATGGCCGCCGCGAATCATCGCGAAGGATTCGGCGGAGGAGAAGATCGAGGCGCCGATGCGCGCGGTCACGGTTTGTTTGCCGGCGTTGATCATGTCGGCATCGATGGTCTCTTCAGTGGGAAACGGGCCCATGCCGAGCAGGCCGTTTTCCGATTGCAGCATCACTTCCATGCCTTCGGGGATGTAGTTGGCCACCAGGGTCGGAATGCCGATGCCGAGGTTGACGTAGAAACCGTCCTGCATTTCGCGGGCGACGCGTTGAGCCATTTGTTCGCGGGTGAGAGCCATGGTGCTGTTCCTCTTATTCTCTTCGGGCTGGAGGGATTATTTGCGGACAGTGCGCTGTTCGATGCGCTTCTCGAAGGTGCCGCAGATGATCCGGTCGACGTAGATGCCAGGGGTGTGGATCTGCGCCGGGTCCAGCTCGCCCGGTTCGACGATTTCCTCGACTTCGAC
>Ga0302216_1000053_pt1 | contig 54188 bp, 44 predicted proteins | sample II_Fen_N3_2_FD_194575 | JGI IMG/M metagenome (GOLD analysis project Ga0302216, IMG submission 194575) | Peat permafrost microbial communities from Stordalen Mire near Abisko, Sweden - II_Fen_N3_2 | ecosystem: Environmental > Terrestrial > Soil > Wetlands > Permafrost | place: Sweden: Abisko...
CCAGCAAACGCCGGTGGCCCAGACCAACCTGGAGGGCAAGCAAATCCAGGCCCTGACCCTCGCCAACAACATTCCGTATGTGCTGTGGATGACGCCTTCCCTAGTGGCTACCAGCGAAAATGGTACCGCCTCGGGCAACACCTACATGCGCATTCGAGGCACGGACGCCAGCCGCATCAATGTGACGCTCAACGGTATACCCTTGAATAACCCTGAGTCGCAGGACGTATTCTGGGTGGATGTGCCCGACATGGCCTCCTCGTTGCAGACCATCCAGGTGCAGCGTGGGGTAGGGACTTCGACCAACGGCGCCGGAGCATTCGGAGCCAGCATCAACATGACCACCCGTGTGCCCGGCATGAAACCGTATCTGGAATCGGCCACGACGGTGGGCAGCTACGGCACGTTTCAGGAAAACATCGCTGTAGGAACCGGTATCATAAAGGGCTATAGTTTTGACCTACGTTATTCCAAGTTGAACTCGGACGGCTACATCCGAAATGGTTGGTGCGACCATGAATCGCTGTTCGCCTCCTTCGCCAAACGGTTCAGCAAAGGCGCTTTCCGGTTCAATTACATTTATGGCAAGGAGCAGACCGGCATTACTTGGGAAGGCATTTCGCAGGATAAATTCAATACGGACCCAACCTACAATCCTGCAGGTTTGAAACCCGACGGCAGCTATTACGACAATCAAAGCGACAACTATTGGCAGCATCATTTTCAGTTCTTTTACACTCAGGAACTTACGGATAATTTGCTGTTGAGCGCCGGTATCAATTACACCAACGGCTACGGCTATTACGAGGAATATAAAATGGGCAAAAGTTTTGCCGATATGGGCTTGGCGAACCAGACGGTCGGTGGAACCACGTACGACGCTTCCGACCTGATTCGCCGCAAGAACATGTCCAATGGATTCCACACGGGCAACCTCAACCTGCAGTACAAAAAGGGTGGCCTAAGCATCCAAAGCGGCGCCATGTACACTTTTTACGACGGTGACCATTATGCGCGTTTAAAGTGGGTGGAACACAACGCGAACATCCCCGCCAACTACGAGTGGGTGCGCAACAACGCCAAAAAAACAGACGCCAACATTTTCACCAAGGCTGAATACGACCTTGGAAATGGTCTGAACACTTATGTGGACCTGCAATACCGGTATGTGGATTACAAACTGAGTGGTTTGGACGATGACGACATGGTGGAAATGACGCAGCACCGCACTTGGAATTTCTTCAACCCCAAAGCCGGCGTTTTCTACGAAATCAGTCCCGAGCAGAAGGTGTTCGCTTCCGTGGCCGTGGCCAACCGCGAGCCGGCGCGGGCCGACATCAAGGATGCGCGGAAGGTAGGCAGCACGGCGGACATCAAAGCGGAGCGGCTCACCGACTTCGAGTTCGGCTATACCTATGATAATAAGGTGTGGATGGCTTCGGCCAATGTGTATTACATGGGTTATAAGGATCAATTGGTGCCCACGGGTAAGCTCAACGATGTGGGCTATGTGCTTATGAGCAACGTGGCCAAGAGTTACCGCACCGGCATTGAGCTGCAGGCCGGATACAAGCCCTGCAAATGCCTGCAGATCGACGCCAACACGACTTTGAGCCGCAACCGCATCGTGGACTATACCGCTTGGTACGAAACCTACGACAACAGCTCCAATTGGGGTTCAGCCACACAAATTTCTCACTATTTCAAGGAGATTAAGTTGCCGAATTCGCCGGAGATCATCGCCGCGTTGAGCGTGAGTTACCTGCCGGTGGAAAAGGTTCGATTGAATGTGATCACCAAATACGTTGACCAGCAGTACTATACCAACACGCAGAACGAGGATTTGAAGTTGCCGGCCTACAACCAGACGGATTGCTCGGCCAATTACGAGTTTCGGCTGTTGCGCCGTGCGGATGCCAGCATCGGAGTGTTCGTCAACAACGTGTTCAGCAAAAAATATGCCTGCAACGCGTGGGGGTATGAGGCACATTTCGCAAATGGCGACCCCACGTACACCGAAAAGGGTTTGTATGTGGTGGCACCTAGGAATTATTTGGCTAAATTTACCGTCAAATTTTAAAACCTTATGCAAGCATTGATTCTGGCTGACGGAGCCTTTCCGACCACGAAGAAACATCAAGAACTGTTGCGGCATGCCGAAAATATCGTCGTTTGCGATGGTGCCGTGTGTAAGCTCCTCGATTTCGGTCGGGAACCCGTCGCCATTGTCGGTGACATGGACAGCATTTCTCCGGAGCTGAAGGCGCAATTTGCGGATCGCATCCATTGGGTGGCCGAGCAGGAAACCAACGATCTCACCAAAGCTGTGAACTACTGCGTGGAGCACGGCTTTGACGAGCTCGCCATCTTGGGCGCCACGGGACTGCGGGAGGACCATACCTTGGGAAACATCGCGCTGTTGGCCGATTACGCAACCAAAGTGAAAACTGTCTGCCTGCTTACCGATTACGGCCGCATTGATGCTTTCCACTCTGGCATTAGTGTGGACGAATACAACGAACCCGGCTTGGACGCTATGGCGCCCGAAGTTTGCGCCACCCTCAACGGCAATTATACCGTCGCCCGTTTCCAAAGCTTTGCAGGCCAGCAAGTTTCCATCTTCGCATTGACGCCAGACGCTCAAATTTCCTCCTTGGGACTTAAATATCCGTTGGAAAACCTACAATTGACCTCTTGGTGGCAAGGCACGCTCAACGAAGCGTCGGGCGAGCAATTTTCGCTTTCCATCGACCAAGGCATACTGTTGGTGTATCGGCTCGATCAGTAAAATTCGGCCCTTCCCGCCAAAGATTTTGCAGGATTCGAATCTATTCTTATTTTTACGGCATGCCTGCACTCAATACCAACCGATTCAAACAAAGGGAGTTCCTCGTTTACGGCCTTATTTGGCTCACCGTCTACTTGGTTCCCTTTTTCCACGACCGTGTTTTCGACGCCGTGGTCTGGTCTAAATTGTGGGCCGATTGGGTCATTGTAACTGGGTTCATGTTCATGTTTTTCCTGAACATTTATGTGCTGGTTCCTTACTTGTTTTTCAAGAAGCGATACCTTATTTACGCCGCCTCCACGCTGATCATCGCAGCGGCCCTGGTATTCTCCTCGCTTGACCTGAGCCAAAAAGTCAATCCACCCAAAGCCGCAGAGATGCCGCCCATGGAAATCGGGCCGGACATGCCGCCCATGGAGCTGGGGCACGACATGCCAGCCAACGTCGGATTCAGGCCCACCTCCGACCAGGTTGGGAACTCCACCCTGTGGAACTACCTCGAAATCTTCCTCATCTCCGTACTCATCATCGCAGCCAGCACCTCCTACAAACTTTTCCTGCGTTGGATCAATGAGGAGCGGAAAAACGAGTCCCTCGAAAACGAACGGCTTAAAAGTGAACTCACCCTGCTGCGTTTGCAAGTGAGCCCGCATTTTTTGATGAACACGCTCAACAACATCTACGCGCTCATCGTCGTTGATCAGGAGCGGGCAGGGGATGCCGTCATCCGGCTTTCCACGCTGATGCGCTACCTGCTTTACGACACCCGCGCCGGCAAAACCACCTTGCCCAAAGAACTGGAGTTCATCGAAAGTTACTTCATGCTCATGAAGCTGCGCTACCCCAAAAATGTGGATCTCAAGATCGAGATGCCCACCACCATTCCCGATATTCCCATTCCAGCCATGTTGTTCATCTCGTTTCTTGAAAATGCCTTCAAGCACGGCGTTAGTTACGAAAGCAAATCCTTTGTACACTTCAAGATGAGCACCGAAGACGACCGTTTGCACTGCTTCATCCAAAACAGCGTTCATCCCAAAAAAATCAAGTCCAATGACCATTATTCCGGTATTGGACTCACCAACATTCGCCACAGCTTGGACCTTTTGTACCCCGACCGGTATGAACTGGACATCCAACAAACGGAGGCTGCCTTCACCGTTTCGCTATCCATACCATTATGAAAATCAGATGTATAGCAATTGATGATGAGCCCTTGGCCTTGCAGCAGATTGGCGGCTACATTCGGAAGACACCCTTCTTGGAGCTGACCGGTCTGTTTGAAAGCGCCTTTCAAGCCCTGGATTTCTTGGCCTCCAACCAAGTGGACCTGATGTTTTTGGACATCAACATGCCCGACTTCAACGGCTTGGATTTTGCCAAATCGCTCACCAACAAGCCAAAAATAATCTTGACCACCGCTTACAGCGAGTATGCGTTGGAAGGTTTCCGCATCGACGCATTGGACTACTTGCTCAAACCGATACCCTATCCCGTTTTTCTCAAATCGGTCAACAAAGCCAAGGAATGGTTCTCCGTCAAAACGGAAAACGAGCCTGAACCAGAACTGTTTGTGAAGTCCGAAGGCAAGATCGTCAAGATCCGCATCGCCGACATCCTGTATGTGGAAAGCGCCAACGAATACATCCGCATCAACCTCGACAACAAGGACGTGGTGACCACTCTAAAACGCCTCAAGGAATTCGAAGAGGAATTACCGGCTGAACGCTTTCTTCGAATTCATCGCTCCTTTATTGTGCACACCGGCAAAATCAAGGCAGTGGAACGTTTCAAAGTGATTTTGAACAACAATCAAACCGTGCCTGTCGGCGAACTCTACCGGGAGCATTTTCAGGAATTCGTCGAAAAATCCTTTCGAATTTAATTTTTACGAAGCCCTCCACAAACTTTCTGCTGAAAAAAAGAGGGTTTTTACTGAACAAACACCGATAAATATCCCCCGTTTACCTATTTTTGACTAGCTTAACCGGGTTATGGGATGAAAAGACACCTCCTTGTATTTTTCTTTGTTTCAATTAGTTGGTTCATTGTGAAGGCTCAAACTTCGCAGACCATTTCCTTGACCAAAGCAGGAACCCTCAGCAGCCAAATCACCGATGCCCAAGCTTCCGCACTTTTATCCCTAACACTCAGTGGAACTATCGACGCACGCGACATCGCTTGCATCCGCGACCGTTTACGGGCACTCACTAGCCTTGACCTAACGGGTTCAGCTATAGTAGCTTATACTGGAACGGACGGTACCGACACCGGCGTTCAGACCACATATCCGGCCAACGAACTGCCCCGGTACGCCTTCTACAATCCGTACAAGAAGACGTACATGTACACCCTGACTACCCTGAAGTTCCCTTCAACACTGGTTTCCATCGGGTATCTCGCCTGTTATTTCTGCTGGAACTTGGCAGGTCAGATTTCCATCCCATCCACCGTCAAGAACATCACCGACTACGCCTTTTACGGTTGCTATCAGCTCACCGCCTTTTCCGTTTCCACCTCCAACACTCGGTATTCGGCCTCAAACGGCGTGTTGTTCAGCAAGAACCAAGATACTTTGTTTTTATTTCCGAACGCTAAAGTCGCCACCTATGCGATCCCGTCCACCGTCAAGCACATCTACAAGTCGGCCTTTGAAAATGCTTGGGCCATGACCGGACTGAGCATCCCAACATCCGTACTTTCGGTCGGAACGTATGGTTTTTGCAATTGCTCGGGCGTGATGGGGAATCTGACCCTGCCCGAATCCATGCTTTACATTGACAACGGTGCCTTCCGTAGCTGCAGCAACCTTACCGGAACCGTCACCATTCCCTCGACCATGAAAGATCTTGGGAATTATTGCTTTTTTGAGTGCAATAACGTGCAATCCTTTACCGTAAGCGGCTCCAACGCGAATTACGCGTCCAGCAATGGTGCCCTGTACAGCAAGAAAATCGACACGCTGTTCATTTGCCCCGCTAAAAAAACAGGGACGTTCATCATCCCTTCCACCGTCCGGCTCATCGGCAGTCACGCCTTTTACAAATGCACCGCGCTTACGGGCAACCTGCAGATTCCCAAGCTGGTTGATTACATCGGCTACTACTGCTTTTGGGGCTGCGACAACCTTTCCACTTATTCTGTGGAGACCGGAAACGCCTATTTTACTTCCGACAACGGTAGCCTCTACAGTTTGAGCAAGGATCGGCTTATTGCCTGTCCGGGCTTGAAAACGGGCAGCTTCACCATTCCCGAAACCGTACGCTCCATTGACCCGAACGCCTTCAACAATTGCACGCAGCTCACCGGTATCCTGAATATTCCGGCGGCTGTGACCTTTATTGGAGACTATGCCTTTTACGGTTGCAATTCGCTGTCGGGGTTCACGGTTTCAGCCACTAATTCCGAATATGCCGCTCAAGACGGCCTCCTGTACAGCAAACCGTTGGACACCCTGCTGGTTTGCCCACTCAGCAAATCCGGCATCCTGACATTGCCATACGGCGTAAAAAGCCTTGGGCACTCCGCCATGGAGGGCTGTTCGAACCTCACTTCCGTCATTTTGCCTTTGTCACTGACTGAAATCGGCAATTACGCCTTCCACTCCTGTACTAGCCTGCAAACCATCGAGATACCGTCCTCTGTCGATAAATTCGGCATATCGGTCTTTTACAAATGTGCCGCTCTGACGGAATTGGCCATCGGAAAATCAGTTCCGCCATTCATCGACTATTATTTTCTGGAAGGTGTGGACAAAACGACCTGCAAACTGGTCGTTCCCATTTCAGCCACGGCAACGTATGCCAAGGCTCCCTACTGGGAAGCGTTCACCAAAGTGGGCGAAAAGGTGTTCACCGATATTCAAAGCATGCTGGCCAACCGGTTCAGAACCTACCGTCAAGGCCAAGAATGGGTGGCCGACGGATTGACGCCGGGCAACATGCTTGAAATCGTCGGGTTGAACGGCAGGTTGGTTTTTAGAAACAAGATCACCGGCGAACGCATGGGACTCCCTTTGCCCGAAGATGGCATCTACCTGATTCACACGGGAAATCAAACCGAAAAAGTGGTGGAAACAGGTTTTCACTGAAATAATAAACCTGTTCACTGAAAGTCGATACAGAACAAAAATGAATGAATTACTTTAGATTTCGAAATAAAAAATGAAAGTCAAAAAGAACATAGCGACCAGCGAGGAAGGATTCATTTTCAACCCGTCCACAGGCGATTCTTTTTCAACCAACAACATTGGAACGGAAATCATCCTGGCGCTGAAGCAAGATAAAACGGTCTCTGAAATTGTTCAGGAAATGTGCGGCAAATACGATGTGGAACCCACCTTGTTCGAACGCGACCTGGACGAATTCATGACCTTGTTGAAAGAGTTCAACATACTGGAACAAGGATGAAGAAACTGGTTATCGGAGTGACGGCACTCAATGCGGTGGACAGCCCAGGTCCGGGTGTCGCCGTGATTCGAGCGATCCGCGAAAGTAAAGACTTCGAGGTTCGAATCATCGGATTGGCCTACGAAGCGATGGAACCAGGACTTTACATGCACGATTTGGTCGACAAGACCTATCAGATACCGTATCCGTCCGGCGGGACGGAGCCGTTGATGGCAAGGCTCGAATACATTCAGGAAAAAGAAAACATGGACTTGATCATTCCGAATTTCGATGCGGAATTGTTCAATTTCATCAAGTTGCAGGACAAACTGTTGGCCATGGGCATCCGTACCTTCCTTCCGGACCTTGACCAACTGGAATCCAGGGACAAGATGAAGCTGGCCGGTTTCGGAAAGAAAAACGGTTTTTTGATTCCCGAAGAACATTACCTCCACGAGCACATCGAATTGAAACGAATGGAATCGGATTTGAAATATCCGGTCGTGGTCAAAGGAAAATACTACGACGCCATCGTGGCCAATTCGTTCGACCAAGTGGAGAAAGCCTTTCAAAAAATTCAAGCAAAATGGGGTTTGCCCATTATTTTGCAGGAATTCATCAAGGGGACGGAAATCAATATTGCAGCTTTGGGTGACGGTGAGGGCAACACCATCAGCGTCATACCGATGCGAAAATTGTACATCACGGAAAAAGGGAAAGCCTGGGCTGGTGTAACGCTGGATGATGAGTTGCTCCTGGATTTGGGCCGCAAGTTCATCAAAGCTACGCAATGGAGGGGAGGATGTGAGTTGGAAGTGATGCTCACCAGCGCTGGCAAGCCCTTTATCTTGGAAGTGAATCCACGCTTTCCGGCATGGATTTACCTAACCGCCGCGGCAGGACAGAATCAACCCGCAGCGTTGGTCAAGATGGCCATGGGGGAGAAGCTCACGCCTTTTGAAACCTACGATGTGGGCAAGATTTTCATCCGCTATGCCTGGGACTTGGTCACCGACATTACAGAATTTCAAAAGATATCCGGAAATGGAGAATTATAATTTCAAATAACAATAAACATGAGAAAATTTACATCTTTCAATCCACTGAGACGGGCATTCATCGTTTGCCTGTTGTTGAGCACTGCTTTGATCAGCGCGTATGCCCTTCAAGGACCACCGCCCGCTCCAATGCATCCGGGTCCGGGCCCAAAGCCCCATCACCACCTCACTTCTACGAAAGATTCCCTGACACCCAGGGATACGACGCATTGGGGTGATGTGACCATCGATTTGCCCCACAACTCAGACAGCATCCGTTTGGACAGCGATTTTACCTGCACGGGCAAACTGCATCTCAAAAAAGGCGTGCTGAACCTGAACCACCACAAACTGACCTTGCACGGCGGTTGTCAGGCTGATTCCGGAACGTTGAAAACAGACTCGTTGTCCAGCATTGAAATCATCGGCAACGATTCCACCATCCGACTGCATTTCGGTCATGGACATCAACATCTGGGCAAACTGAAAGTCCACGATTGCGACACGACCGTCATTGATGGCGATGTTGTAGTTACTGACAGTACTGAACTGGTCGGCGGCATCTTGGACATTTCTGCTGCATCGTTCGATCCTCAGGGTCCGCTTACTATTCTGAACACGCTTTTGGCCGGTAACGGACAATCCTCTTTCTTCTACCATGGCAATGCCACCAGACCCGATACGCTCCGTTTTGTCGGTGCCAAGGATTCCCTGGGCATTCTCAAAATTGACCATTCCAAATTCCCACTCGTATTGGGTACCAATGTGAGAATCTGTGACTCCTTGTGCTTGGATAGCGCTAAAATCTATATTCATAAAGGGATTCTGAACATTGGCAAGAAATGCATTCTGAAAGGATTTGACCGGACCAACTATGTCATTACCGGTGACAGCGGTGCCTTGCAACGCACAGTTCCCGCCAACGGTAAAGCATTGGAATTCCCCATCGGCACTTTGAAGCATTACGCTCCTGCCACCATCACCCAGACCAAGGGTGCCGATACCAGCGAATACCGAGTAACCGTAGCCTACGGTGTACTGACAAACGGTTTGACCGGCGACAGCCTGACCACCAAGCCTGTCATCAAAAATACGTGGCATGTGACTTGCACCTCGACATCGTTCGCATTGAACCTAAAATTGAAAGCGCCGAAAGAACTGGCCGAACTTGGGTTCAACCCCAAAAAGTGTTACATCAGCCATTATGAAAAACACCGTTGGGATTCCGTACCGCCCATTACAGCCGATACGACCGACGCTTCTGTGACGTTGACCCGAACAGGTATTACGACGTTGAGCCCATTCACCATCATGTCCGCACGCATCGCTACCAGCTTGAGTGCCACACAGGAAAACAACGTGTTGGTTTATCCGAATCCTGCCACCAACTTTGTAACCTTCTCTGCCGCAAAAACGGGTAGCAAGGTCGCCATCATTGACTTGACCGGTAGAGTCCAGCGGAACCTTACCTTGAGCGGTGATAATTCCACGGTTGATGTCACTGATTTGCCCGCCGGTTTGTATCTTTACAAAATCTATAGCGACGGCAAGGTTGCAGCTACCGGGAAACTCGCTGTAAGCAAATAACGAATTCCACTCCCAATAGTCTGCGTTCAGGGAAAACCTTTCCCTGGACGCAGCCTTGTTTATAAAGCAATTGTACTGATGGAACGCTACGAGAGACCAACCATACGCAAGATGAACACCGGACTGATGAACAAGTTCGGCACCAAGACCGAAAACGAGCCCGTGACACACATCGAAAGCGTTTCGGTGCAACATCTGCTCAGCACGTATGGCTCCCCCTTGTTCGTGCTTTCCGAAAAACAGATTCGACGGAACATTCGAAATTGTTCCCGCATTTTCAAGACGCGTTATCCCAACGTGCAGTTCGCCTGGTCCTACAAGACCAATTACCTGAATGCCGTCTGTCAAATCTTTCACCAGGAAGGATCCTGGGCTGAAGTCGTTTCCGGATTCGAGTACGACAAGGCTGTCCACAACGGCGTTCCCGGCAACAAGATCATCTTCAACGGTCCCTGCAAATCGGATGAGGAACTCCTAAAAGCCGTAAAAAACCATTCCCTCATCCACATCGACCATTACGACGAACTGTATTCGTTGATTCGTTTGAGCGAGGAACATCAGCTGAACCCGCAAGTGGCCATCCGTGTTAATATGGACACTGGCATCTACCCGAAATGGGACCGGTTTGGTTTCAATTTTGAAAACGGGCAGGCTTGGAATGCGTTGACGCGGATTTTGCATTCCGAACGCCTGCAATTGGTCGGCCTGCATTGCCACATCGGCACTTTCATGCTCACCACGAACGCCTATGAGATTGCCGCCCGAAACCTGTGTGAATTGGCCTGGGGCGTCAAGGAACGTTATGGAGTCATGGTCAAATACCTGGACCTTGGCGGCGGATTTCCATCCACCAATACGCTGAAAGGTGCCTATCTGCCCGGCATTGACACCGTTCCATCCATCGACCAGTACGCGGACGCCATCACCGACGTTATTTTAGGCTATGGCTTCAAACAAGACGAGCTCCCCCAACTGATACTGGAAACGGGCCGCGCGCTGATTGACGACGCAGGATATTTGTTGGGTACCGTTCTGGCATCCAAACGATTGTCCGACGGCAGGAGGGCGACCATCCTCGATTTCGGCCTAAATTCCCTGTTTACTTCCCTTTGGTACGAACACAAGATCAGCCCTGCCAAGACCTTGGGCAGCCAAACGGAGGAAATGGTGCTGTATGGTCCCTTGTGCATGAACATCGACGTGGTACGCGAAAGCGTGGTCATGCCGCTGCTCGAAAAAGGAGACCAGGTCGTGGTGCACAAAGTGGGTGCCTACAACATGACCCAATGGATGCAGTTCATTACGCTGCGCCCCAACGTGGTGCTCATCGATATGGAAAACAACGTGCATGTGATCCGGCAGGAAGAAACGCGCGAATACATTGAAACACTGGAACATGTACCAGAGCATCTGGCATAAATCCCTCCTTCGAGAGACGCTGCTCCCGGCGGTTCTGAACAGCTACTCCGTTGTTTTCTTTCTGAACAATCGGATTTTGGCACTCGTTTTGCTATCGGTGTCCTTTTTAAACCTTCATGCAGGTTTGAGCGGCTTGTTTTCCGTCCTGTTCACCGTCCTTTTGGCAGCGCTGATGGGATTGGACCGACTTCAGCTAAAAAATGGCGTGCTCACGTTCAATGCCTTGCTGACTGGCATCGCCATGGGGACGTTCTTTCAACCCAACCTCCTCTATTACTTCCTGCTCGCCACCGCGGCTTTCTTGTCCCTGATCTTGTCCGCCATCATGACCAAATGGTTTTTCAGAAAAGGTTTGCCCTTTCTGAGCCTGCCATTCATCCTGACCTTCTGGATGGTGGTGCTTTCCATGGGCTCCCTCGAAAAACTCGGGCTCAACCATCACGACTTCGTATGGAGCAACGCTTCCCACGCCAACTTGCTGGAAATATACCTCCGCTCGCTCAGTTCCGTCTTGTTTCAGAACAATCCATTCACAGGCGCCTGCATCGCACTGGCATTGCTGATGAGCTCCCGAATCAACTTCGTCCTCTCCTGGATCGCCCTGTTGACTTCCTGGTGCCTGGCCAGTTTATTAGGGGCTGAAGCCGCCAGTTTCACCTATTACAACGTCGGAGCAAACTACATGATGCTGGCCTTCGCCGTGGGCGGATTTTTCAACATCCCTTCCAAAAGTTCCTTTTTGTGGTCCGTCTTGCTCATACCGGTCACTTCACTATTGCTCATTTTCTTGAATGGCACTCTCCAACATTACCACCTGCCCCTGTTCTCGCTTCCATTCGTGTTGGTGGTCCTGCTTTCCGTTCAACTGCTCCGTTTGCGGACCAAACCGAAATCCTTGCTGCAAACCCCGGTCCAACTGTATTCCCCCGAAAGCAACCTCTACACCTGGCAAAACGACAAAAGCCGATACGCACGTTTTCAGTACCTACCCTTGCGGTTGCCGTTCTGGGGCAACTGGACCGTCAGCCAGGGCTATGAGGGCGAACATACGCATAAAGGCGAGTGGGGGCAAGCACTGGACTTCCTGATTTACGACCACGACGGCAAAACCTACGGTACGCACGGCCTTAGTTGCGAAGATTATCACTGCTACGGAAAACCCGTTCTGGCTCCTGCCGATGGTACGGTTGTCGCTTTGATCGACCAGATCGAGGACAATGTCATCGGCGAAATCAACACCTTGCAAAACTGGGGCAACAGCATCGTCCTCCAACATCTGGAAGGCGTCTGCACCCAACTGTCCCATCTGAAAAAAGGCTCTTTCAAGGTTTCCAAAGGCGATTTCGTGAAGAAAGGCGACGTTTTGGCCGTTTGTGGAAATTCGGGCCGCTCCCCACAGCCCCATCTCCATTTTCAAGTGCAATCGGAGCCCTTCGTTGGTGCCAGAACCCTGCCGTATCCCATTTCGTATTATTGCAAAAATATCGGTGATACTCCGTTGTTTCACGAATTCGAGGTGCCCCAACAGGGCGATTTGCTATCCGATCCGCCCATTGACCGCCTATTACGTAAAGCATTCGATTTTCAGCCCAATGTCAAATGGTCGCTCCAATACCAAGACGAAAAGGGTTTGAATCGCACTGAGGACTGGGAAGCCATTACCGATGCCTACAATTACAAATACCTCTATTGCAGTGCTTCTAAGTCAGTCGCTTATTATTACCTCGACGATGGGATGTTTTATTTTACTGCTTATTACGGACCGAAATCCTCCCTGTTGTATCACTTCTACCTGACGGCCTACAAAATCCAATTAAGCGCAACTATGGCTGAAATCGTGGACGAAATTCCTTTCAATCTTTTGAGAAACAATTGGTTGATTAGAGGTCTCACTGATTTCTCCGCGCCATTCGTCAACCGGGTTCACGTGCGGTATGACAGCCAAAGAGCGGACAACCACATTGAGTCCAAAGTCGTGCTGAGCCTCGGCAAATACTCAAAAAACATCTGTGAAGGCAGCATCCTCTTAAGCGACCATGGATTGTCAAGCTTTACCTATACTTCAGCCACCACCAAAATAACGGCACGATGCGAAAACTGACCCTATTGTTGGCAGTTCTGACCTTGACGGAAGTCAAGGCTCAGGAGGTATGGACGCCAGCCCATGTGGACAGTGCCACCTACCAATCGTATCTGAACGAGGATTGGAACAAGGTGATTGATACGGGCAAAAAGGCTGTCCAGCAGGGCATTGATTTCAAATACCTACAGCAACGCTTGGGGTACGCCTACTACCAGAAACGAGATTTTTACGCCTCCATGCGGCATTATGAGCAGGCGCTTAAGTTGGACCCGACCGATCAGGGCACCTTGACCTATCTCTATTTCGCGGGTTTGGAAACCGGAAACACCGCTTATGCCCGTTACTTTGCCGGGCAGTTTTCAGCCGAGAACAAAATGAATTTTCATGAGCAGGCGGTGCGGCCGGTCAGCGGAGTGGATTTTGAATACAATTACCAGTGGAACAAGGAGTTGAACCGTTCGAACCCCAATTACCAACGGCTGGGGTTGAGTACGGACTTGGGTTACACCACGACGTTGTATCAAACTGTTTCAAAATTTAGACAGGATGCGGATTATACGGATGCTTACAACGATTACCGTTCCAACATTGTTCAGAACGAGTATGATGTGTTGCTAAGCAAGCAGTTCAACGCCAATTTCGGTTTGGATCTGGGGTATCACTACCTGCACACCAAGTTCCATACCGAAACCTATGACCTGACGTTGAAGGAAGTGACGGAAACGCTGGACACGCTGTCGTATCACGGAAATCTTTGGTTTGCCGGCCTGCACTACAAATGGAACCGGTTTCACGTTGGGCTGAACGCGTCCTATTTGGGGATGGAATACAACCATGTGCTGCAAACTGGTGTGAATGTGGGCTTTGCATTTCCAGGCAGCCACAATTTGTTTCTGAACAACTCGGTTTGGTTGATGAAGGACGACTACGACCAATGGCTGGTATCCAAGCATTCGTTGGGTTTGCTCTTGGGCCGAAAAATCTGGTTGGAAGCGTACAAAACCTTCGGAAACCTCACTAATTTTACCGATCTGAACGGCTTGTACGTGTACAATTCCTTCGATCCGACCTTGGCCAGGGTCGGAGGGAGTCTGTTCTGGTACGCCACGCCGCACATCACCGTGTTCAGCAATTACGCTCTTGAGACGAAACAAAATACCTTCTTGCTTCAACAGTATCAGCAACAATCACTTAGCGGAGGAATCCTATGGAAATTATAAAGCGATTTTACCTATTGGCCTTGCTATTGGTCCTAGGACATATGCAGGCGAGCGCCCAACCGCCGACCACCTGGCAGAGTACCTTTTACAAAAGCTACGACCTGGAAAAGGCGTCCAATTATACAGGGGCCATCGCCGAGTTGAAAAAGGTCTACAAGACAGATGATTACTTTGTGAACATCCGTCTGGGCTGGCTTTATTACCTGGCCAAGAACAATCAGGAATCGCTGAAATACTACCAAATTTCCATCAAACTAAAACCCTTGGCCTTGGAAGCCAAGTTCGGTTGTGTCAAGCCCTTGAGCGCTATGGAACTGTGGGATGCCGTGAAGGAGCAATACATGGCAATTCTGCGCATTGACCCCAGCAATACGCGTGCTTGTTATTGGTTGGGCGTGATCTTTTACAATCGGAAGGAGTATCCCAAAGCCGACAATCTTTTTGAGAAAATCGTTTCGTTGTATCCGCTCGACTACGATTCCGTCATCATGCTGGCTTGGACCAAATACCGCGAGGGTAGGAGTGCGGAGGCCAAAATCCTGTTCAACCACGCATTGACGTTGATTCCCAACGATAAGGACGCTTTATCGGGTCTCAAATTGGTTCAATGATTCTTTTCGGGCTTCAGGTAGATGTACCAATAAACGCAACCCACCAGCAACGCACCGCCCACGATGTTGCCCAACGTGGCGGGAATCAAGTTCTTGACGATGAAGTCGACCCAGGTGATGTCCGCACCCGTGTACATGGCTGCTGGAATGAAAAACATATTGGCGATGCTGTGCTCGTAACCCAGGGTCACAAACAGCATGACCGGAATCCAAATGCCGATGGCCTTGCCAGCTATGTCCTTGGCAGCAAAACCCATCCATGTGCCCAAACAAACCAGCCAATTGGCGCCCACACCCTTGATGAATACCGTCCAGAAGTCGTGGCTCATCTTGGTTTCAGCCAAATGGTGCAAATAATCCTTCCAGGGCGACGTGCCGATGATGTCCGTCTGATACGTCATGAACCAAGCCACGAACTGCGCGCCGATAAAGTTGAAAACATAGGATATCAGCCAAATTTTAAGCAGCATCGTCCATTTGATCTGTTTGTCCAGCCAAGGCAGAACGATGCCCGTACAATCGCTGGTGAACAAATCGGCTCCGGCTACTGAAACCATGATGAGTCCAACGGGAAACAGGGCGCCCGCCATGAATTTGACCAAACCGGGATTGGTGGCCATCAAGCCGGGCATGCCGCCTGAAACCATCACCGTGAGCAAACCTCCGAACGCGATGAACGTGCCGCCCAAAAAGGCGAGCAGGGCGAAACGGACAAACGAAAGTTTTGTTTTGTACAGGCCATTCTGCAAGAATTCGGCCGCAATTTCCTTGGGAGAATTGTAATTCATTGTTACCTTTTAAAAACCGGGCGCAAAGATACTACTTTTTTGTAGGGTACAAAACCTTGATGTTGAAGCTGCTTCCAGTTTTAAATAGGATCAGTTCCTTAGTCGAAGCATTGTACTTCCACTTGTCAGCGTCAATCACCTTGGTTGGTTTCTCCACATTCTGAATCAGAAATGCGTATGGAAGGTTGGTTTTTCCTTCCACCAGTACATTTCCGTCATAGGCCAAATGGATTTGCTCGTAAGTGATGCCATCGCCCAGAGGCCTGTAATACGGATAGTCGGACTTTCCCTTGCCGGGTACGATGTAAATGGTCTGCATGCCCGCCAACTTGGCGTCGCCGATGCCGGAGAAACCGTTGGTGATGTTCATCGGAATGATGGCTCCAGCCTTGATGAACAGCGGAAACTCGTTGAGCGGGTAAGTGTTGCCGATCACATTTCCGCCCTTGCACATGGTTTTGGACCAGAACTCCATCCACGAGCCGCCTTCGGGCAGTTTGAAGCTTACTTCATCGTTTTCAGACGTGATGGCTTTGGTAAAGATGAAATCGCCCAGCGTATGGCTTTCTTCCTCAAAGGACGTGTTTCGCAAGAGCGAACCACCCGTTTTGTGTGCTTGAACGATGGTGCTGAACAGGTAGGGGATGAGTTGCGTATGCAACCAAACCGCCTGTTGATAGCACTTGACGGCTTCTTCGCCGTGATACCAGGGTAAATGATTGGTGAACGCACCGTTCTCCCCGCCGTTGATCATGGTAGCCGTCATCGCCCCAAACTGGGCATATCGAATCAGTTCTTTCTTGGTGGAACGCGCGTTGAAGAACCCGCCTACCTCGCAACCGGGTGCGCCGTAACCCAGGCGGGCACTCTGGTAGATGTTGTTTATCTGCAGTTTAAGGCCTGCCCAGTTGCCTTGGAAGTCTCCGCACCAACCGAGGCTCAATTGGTCCACAGAAGCTTCCACGCCGCCCTGATGCGAGAACGGACGGCCCAGAATGGCGCCTTCAGCCTTTTTATGAGTGATGTATTGAAACATGCTGTTGTAGTAATAGGGTCTGAAATCGACGTTGCTCAGTTTCCCGATGGAGGTCTGAACCGTATCGCCGAAGAAAATCTCGCCCTGGTCCACCTTGAACCCATAAACACCGTCGACGACCACTTTGTCCAGCTTCGAATTCCACCATTTCACAGCTTCGGGATTGGTGAAATCCAAATGCAGGCCGTCGCCCTTCCACCATTTGGAGGGAACGCCGTTGTTGATGGCGTACTTTTTGGCGCCCACTTCGTCGTAATATGGATTTTTTTGAACAGGTACATCCTTGCCGGTCAAATTGATGCAGCCGGTCAGCCAAAGGATCACTTTGACATTTTGCTTGTTGATGGCCCGGATCATTTCGGTTGCATTGGGATAACGCTTTGTATCCCAGTTGAAATCATTATAGGACGTAGACCAAGGACTGTCAATGATGATGGCACCCACCGGCATTTGATGGGCAAGATACTCATTGACAAGTCGTTGTGATGATACCTGGTTGTTGGCGCTGTCTTCCCAGACGATGTGTTCCAATGCCCAACGGGGAGTGATGGGCGGCAACTTCTGGACTTGTGCGGAAACGGCGATGCTTAAACAGCATACACACAGCGAGATAAGGATCTTTTTCATGATGCGGCAGTATTTACCGCAAGATACTAATATTCTTGTGGCATTTGCAACACTTCTTCGTAGGTAAACACCGGTCCGTCCTTGCAAACGTAGGTTTTGCCCACCGTACAGTGCCCGCATTTGCCGACGCCGCACTTCATCCGGTTCTCCAATGTGGTGAATATCTTATCGTTGGCAAATCCGCATTTGGCTAGAATCGGCATGGACATCTTAATGAGGATCGGCGGCCCTGCAACGATGGCGATGGCGTTCGTACTGGATGGCAGGTTTTGTTCGATGATGGTGGGAACGAAACCTACGTTGTCCTTCCAATCCTTGGTTTCGCCGCCCGGGTCAACGGTGAGAAACAAATCCACGTCGTCGCGTTTTTTCCAATTGTCCAGTTCTTCCTTGTAAACAAGGTCTGCCACGGTTCTGGCACCATAATAAATGGAAACTTTGCCGAACTTTTCACGTTGGTCCAACACGTTCCAAATAACACAGCGCAAGGGTGGCAAGCCAATGCCGCCGGTGATGAACACGATGTCCTTGCCGTACCATTCTTCGATGGGAAAAGCTTTGCCGAACGGACCGCGAAGTCCGATGATGTCGTTTATCTCGCAGTTGGCCAAGGCTTTGGTCACCCGGCCGGAGCTGCGGAAGGTACATTCGAGGTAACCTTCACGCGTGGGCGAGGAAGCGATGCAAAACGTGCTTTCCCCTTCGCCGAACACACCGTATTCGGCAAATTGGCCGGCCTTAAACGTGAAATTCGCTGTGGGGTCGGTGAATTCCAAGCGGTATGTGCGCACCAGCGGTGCTTCGTCAATGATGTCGGCTATGCGGACTTGATAGGGAATGTATTGATTGGTATCCATTAGTTCATGACGCTCAGAATGTTTTCAAAAATGTTGAGATGCGAAGGGCAAACGCGAATGCAACGGCCGCAACCGACGCAACTCACCACGCCTAAATTCTCCACCGAATACTTGAATTTGTGCATCAGGCGTTGACGGCGGCGTTCCGTCTGTGTGTTCCTTGGGTTGTGTCCGGAGGCATGTTTGGTGAACTGGCTCATGCCGCATGCGTCCCAACAACGCACCCGTTTTCCATGATCCTGAGTGCCTTCGTCCTGGATGTCGAAACAGGTGCAGGTGGGGCAGGCAAAGGCACAGGCGCCACAACTGTAACATCCCATCGAGGCATGTTTCCACTCGGCGCTGGCGTAGGCATACTGGATTTTGTCCTTGATCTCATCCATCGAAAAGTGGGTGGCAGGCTTTGCCAAAAAGGCTTCCTTACTTAAAGTATCGGTTGAAGTAAATAGTTCTTTTGCGCTGTTAATGAGTGCTAAACCATTATCTGTAATTACTTCCACATAGCACTTCCCATCCATCGCCGTGAGCAGAATATCACTACCCTTGGTGTCGCCCGGATGGGAATCCACCGACGTACAGAAACAGCTTTCATCGCATTTGCTGCAACTCACGGTCACCAAAGTAGTCTTGTCGTAACGCGCTTTGAAATAGACGTCCGGGTTCTCCTTCAAGAAAAATTGGTTCAAGTAATCGAAGCCAGCCGCATCGCAGGGACGCAAGCCCCAGACCACGGTTTCAGGAATCCGATCCAACTGATCCTTGATGTCCAAACTGCCATCTTCGTTGTGCTGGTAGGTAAAGAGTTCTTCCACTTTGGGAAAAACGACTTCCTTGGCTGAAAACGCGGTTTGAATGTAATCGGTTGCCACTTCAGCAAACGACTGAACGGGTTTGAAAAAGACCTTGCCGCTCTGCTTTAAAACAGGTGCGACCACCACTTTTCCAGCTTTTAGGAGGCCGTCAACGAAAACGGCTATGTCGGAGGTTGATAGGAGTTTCAGTTCCATATGCTTATTTGATGAAGTTTTCTTTGTCGCCCGGCTTGAACGAGTTCATAGCGTATTCGCTCTTGAGCGACCATCCGGTCTTGCCGCCGAATTCCTGCTCGATTTCCAGATTCATCTGCGCCGTGAGCAAGTGCACCGGAATGCCTGCAGGGCAGATGCGACCGCACTCTCCGCAATTGATGCAGCGTCCGCCCAGATGCATGGCGCGCATGGTGTGGTACTCAAAATTGCCGGACGTCTCGGCTGAGGTCTTGATCCATTGCGGCTGGTTGCATTCCGTTGTACAGACGGTACAATAACACATCGGGCAAACAGCGCGGCAGGCGTAACACTTCACGCATTCAGACAGTTGGTCTTTCCAATAGGCCCAGCGTTCGGCACGCGTCATGGCGTTCAGTTTGTCCAGCATTTCCTTGTCTTCCGCACGGCATGTCGGGAAATTCGCCTGCACATACGCTTCCAATTCCTCGGCTGAACTCAATACCACGAGTGCTCCGGCTGTATTTACAGTCAAGTAAGTGATTGTCAGCGACCAAAGTTGGTTTTCCGAGAGTAATTGCATCACGGAGCGCAAGGTGGCGATGTTGGAAACCAGACCGATTTTGACCGCATCCTTCACTTCCTTCTTGTGCAAGTAAACCGACAAGTTGTTCTTGCATTCTTGGTTGAAAACCAGGATGTTGGCTTCTTCGGCAGTCTCAATGAAGCAGGGGACAGGGCGCTTGCCCAGATCCTCGCTGAAACCGATCAACAGGTTGACGGTTCCATTTTTGAGCAGCTCAGCCGCCTTATCTTGCAATAGCTTCATGATCCATCTGATTGAAGGTTGTGAAATCCAGATTCTTATATTCCGTAAACGGTCCGAGTGCGCGAACGCTGTCCGTCGTCTCATTCACCAGCTCCGCCCATTTTTTTCCTTCAGCGGCCGAAACCCACGAAAAAGTGATGCGCTCGGTTGGAAAGCCCATGAAATCGAGCATGGACTTAAAAACGATCCAGCGCCTGCGGGCGTGGAAATTGCCTGAAGTGTAATGGCAGTCGTTCGGATGGCAACCCGACACGATGATGCCGTCCGCTCCGTTTTGGAAGGCCTTGATGAGCAGCATGAAGTCGATGCGCCCCGTGCACGGGAAGCGGATGATGCGCACGTTGGTCTCGTATTTGGTCCGGGAAGTCCCGGCCAAGTCGGCACCGGCGTAGGTACACCAGTTGCAGACAAATGCGACGATTTTTGGTTCAAAGGGTTCAGCCATGATAAAAATTAAAATGGTTCGTTTAAAAGTCCCATGACCTCCGACAACATCTGTTGGTTGGAAAAGCCCTGCAGGTCGATGGATTTGTTGCGGCACATGGCAACGCAGGTGCCACAGCCCTGGCAGAGCCCGGCGTTCACCTTGGCGGCGTTCATGAGCAGATTGCCGGCACGGTCGCGGATTTCCTCGCGCTCGATGGCTTGGTAGGGGCAAACTTCCTGACAGAGGAAGCAACCCGTACACGTCGTAAAGACAGGAGCGGCTGAACGATTGACCGTAGCGACTACTGGTTCCCGCGTCAATTCACTGCCCGAGAACAGAATGATGGTCTTGGCAGCTGCGGCCGAAGCCTGCGCCACCGTTTCCGGGATGTCTTTGGCGGACTGGCAAGCCCCGGCCAGCGTAATGCCAGCCGTGTTGGTTTCCACCGGTTTGAGTTTGGGGTGCGCTTCGGCAAAAAACTTGTGCTTGTCGTAGCTGATGTGCAACTTCTGTGCAACCGATTCCGCATCCTCATTAGCGACGACAGCGGTGGCGAGCACCACCATGTCAGCCTCGATGGTTACTGGCTTGGCGCCTAGCAACGTATCCACACCGACCACCATCAATTTGCCGTTTTTCTCGTATATTTTGGAGACACGACCGCGAATATAGTTCACATCGTCTTCTTCAATAGCTCTTCGCACAAACTCGTCGTAACTCTTGCCGGCCGAGCGGATGTCCATGTAGAACACATGGGCCTTTCCGTGGTGGTTCTTGTGTTTGTACAACATGGCGTGCTTGGCCGTGTACATGCAGCAAATCTTAGAGCAGTATTCAATGCCTTTGGCCTTGTCACGGGAACCCGCGCATGCCAGGAACACCACGGTTTCAGGCTCTTTGCCGTCCGAGGGGCGACGGATCTCACCACCGGTAGGACCGGAGGCCGAAGCCAGGCGTTCGAACTGCAAACCGTCGATAATGTCCGGATGCTTGCCGTAACCGTATTCGGGGAAGAAGTCGCTGTGCTTGATGTCGAAACCGGTGGCGGTCACGATGGAACCGACCTTGACACTCAAAATGGTATCTTCCGTGTTGTAATCAATGGCACCCGTCGGGCAAATTTTGGCACAGACGCCGCATTTGCCACCCTTGGTGAACCACGTGCAGTTTGCCCGGTCAATCACCGGTTTGTTGGGCACCGCCTGCGGAAACGGTGTATAAATAGCAGTGCGGAAGCTCATTCCGGCATTGAATTCGTCGGGTATCTTCTTGGAAGGGCATTTCTGCCAACAGGAACCGCAACCCGTGCATTTCTCAAAATCCACACTTTTGGCCTTAAGCCGAATGTCCACTTCAAAGTTGCCGATAAAACCGGTCACGCTTTCGACCGTGGCAAACGTATGCAACGTAATGTTGGGATGCTGAGCCACTTCCACCATGCGCGGTGTCAGGATGCATTGCGAGCAGTCCAGGGTAGGGAAGGTCTCCGAAAGCTGCGACATGTGCCCACCGATGGAAGGCGTTTTCTCCACCATAATAACCTGATGGCCAGAGTTGGCAATATCCAAAGCTGCCTGAATCCCGGCTATCCCCCCACCGATGACCAAAGCGGTCTTGGTGATGGGCACCTTGATGGGGAAGAGGGCCGTATTGTTCTTCACCTTTTCCACCATGGTCCGAACGATATCCAACGCCTTACGGGTGGTTTCGTCCGATTTCGGATGCACCCAAGAGCAATGCTCGCGGATGTTGGCCATCTCGCAGAAATACGGGTTGATGCCCGCTTTCTCGGCTGCCTTGCGGAACGTGCCCTCGTGCATGCGCGGCGAGCAGGCGCCCACTACGATGCCCGTGAGTTTGTGCTCCTTGATGGCGTCCACAATCAAGGTCTGACCCGGATCGGAACACATGTATTTGTAGTCCACACTGTACGCCACGCCTGAAAGCTTGCCGGCCAGCTTGGCCACTTTCTCCACATCGATCGTGGCAGAAATGTTCTCGCCACAATGACAAATAAAAACGCCTATTCTTGCCATACTTAAACTTCTTTGCGTCCGACACAGGAAACGACCTTGCCGGTGGATACGAAATGACGGTTCAATCCCAGTTTGTCGGCCGAAAGGCCCATGCTCAGGCCCAAAGCCTGCGTGATGAACATGACCGGTATGTCGGAACCCTTGTCCATTTGTTTGTTGATTTCCTTGCGTCGCAGGTCCAGATTCATCTGACACATCGGGCAAGCCACCACAATGGATTCAGCCCCTCTCGAAACCGCGTCTTCCACAATCTTGGCTGAAAGCTTGGCTACAATGTCGGTGCGTGAGACCGATAGCCCAGCTCCACAGCATTCCGTCTTGAATGCCCAATCGATGGGCGTGGCACCGGCCATTTCCATCACCGCATCCATTTCCATGGGGTCTTCCGGAAATTCCAACCGTGTCAGGTCTTTTGGCCTTGACAACAGGCAACCGTAATAACAAGCCGTCTTGTGGTTCAGCTTGTTGACAATGTATTGGTCTGCAACCGGAAAAATATGTTCCTGTAGGAATTCAAACACGGTCAAGATGCGGGCAGTGCCTTTTACAGGCATTTCCAGATAATCCGACATCTTGGCACGCATGGGTTCGCTCGAAACCAATTCCTGTTGAGCGGTAGCCAGTCTTCCGAAACAAGCGGCACAAGGCACCAAAATCTGTTCCAAACCCTGCTTCTCGGCCAAGGCCAACGTGCGGGCAGGCAAAGCCACCGACAAATCGTGGTTCAGCGAATGCGCCGCCGAAGCACCGCAACAGTTCCAGTCGTTGATTTCCTCCAACACAATGCCGCATTTCTCGGCCACGGCGAACAAGGATTCGCTGTATTCTTTGCCCGATCCCTGCAGGGAACATCCGGGATAATATCCTATTCTCATCCGTTAATTTTTTTGAACAGTTTCTTAATTTCGTCCGGATTTTGCACCCGGTGCGGAATCAGGCCCAGTTTGCCCTTGAGCAGCATCGACGGCGCATTCTGCAAATCCTGGAACAAATCCATCGAACGCAGTTTGTAATCAATTGTCAGACCCAATTCATTGAGCTTGCCGTTCCGTTCCACTTCGTCCAAGAAAGCCCTGTGAAAGCGCAAAATATTCTTGGCTTTCGGGTTCACCAACTTCTGTCTTACTGATTCCTGCCGGAGGAAGTCCATGATGTGGGGCAATTTCACTTCCTGAGGGCAGCGGGAATAGCAGGTGTCGCATGCCAGGCACAACCAAATGCTGGTGGAGGTGAGTATTTCGTTTTCGTAACCGGGGTATTCGGCCTGCAACATGCGCAAAATCTGATTGGGCATCAGGTCCATTTCTTCGTTGAGAGGGCAACCTGCGGTGCATTTGCCGCATTGGTAGCAAGTCTGTATCTCAACGCCGACGGATTTTTCCACCAATTGCTTCAGGGATTTGTCCCCCGTATGTAGTTCTGTGTTTTCCATTCTCAACGTGTTTTTTATAGTCGTTGCCCGACTTTCTAAATCGGGCGCTAATATACTTCTTTTTGATAAGTGGAGATAGCAAAATAGGTTTTTTTTAGTGTGCAAATTGACTTTTTTTGCGCACTATTTAATATTCTGTGTAATAGTACAATTTCAGCCCTAATAAAGCAAGTAAACCCTTGGATATTTAACAAAAAAAACCGTCCTTTTGGAACGGTTTTATGCTATACGTAGATGGGATTTATTCCTCAGTTTCAAGATCAACTACCGGCACATGCCTGCGGAACGCCTCGTTGAACGAAATCAACGTTTCCGTCCTTGACAAACCCAATGGTTGCAACTTCTCATGAATGATGCTCAACATGTGCTTGTTGTTCTTGGCGTAAATCTTGATGAACATGTCGTACTGGCCCGTTGTATAATGGCATTCCACCACTTCCGGAATCTTGAGCAACTCCGCTACGACATGTTTGAACTGGCCCGGGTCTTTCAAAAAGATGCCCAGAAAAGCGCAGGTTTGGTAACCGATTTTGTTGGCATCGAGTACGAATTCAGAACCCTTGATGATGCCCAGATTGTGAAGTTTCTGGATACGTTGATGGATGGCTGCACCGGAGACGTTGCACTCGCGTGCTACTTCCAGAAAAGGCACTCTGGCATCTTCGGCAATCATTTTCAAAATTTTTTCATCCAGCTTGTCCAGTTGGTGATGTCCCATGATTGTGATTGGTTTTAAGGTTATTTCTTTTTAAGTACGAGCGAAGTACGCGAGGGCAGGTACAGCTTCAGCCATTCCAGGTCGGTATTTTTTTCAAGACCCTTTTGGGTGAGATAGTCCAACTTTTCGTTGATGTGTCCGTATCCGCCAAATTTGACGTTGTCCGAATTCAAAATGATTTGGTAATTGCCCTTATCGACCATCATGCCGTAACCCGTAAACGATTTGTACGGATGCAGGTTGGTGATGAACAGCAAGTCGCCACGCTGGTAGGCCAGAATCTGGTCGTCGTTGTTGATGCACCGTTCTACCGGACGTTCAGCCATTTGCTTCTTGTTTTTGGTGATCAATTTCATCAATTCCTGGTCGAATAGGCCCAAATACTGATACTTCAAGTGTGGGTTGTCCGCCAAACTCCATTGACGTCGGGCATATTTGTGCGACCAACCGTTGCCTTCGCGGGGAAAATCAATCCATTCGGGATGGCCGAACTCGTTGCCCATGAAATTCAGGTAACCACCATTGATGGTGCTGGCCGTCAAAAATCGAATTACTTTGTGCAGCGCCATGCCGCGTTCCACCGTGAAATTCGGGTCTTCCTTCATCATGTGCCAATACATGTCGGCGTCGATGAGCCTGAAAATAAGGGTCTTGTCGCCAACCAATGCTTGGTCGTGGCTTTCAGCATAGCTGATGGTCTTTTCGTCGGCACGGCGGTTGGTCAATTCCCACCAGATGGTGCCGGGCTTCCAGTTTTCGTCCTTGGACTCTTTGATGAGCTTGATCCAGAAATCGGGAACGCCCATGGCCAGCCGATAATCAAAGCCGACGCCGCCGTCCTTGAAGGGAACAGCCAAACCCGGCATGCCGCTTACATCTTCTGCGATGGTCACCGCTTTCGGATTGATTTCGTGGATGAGTTTGTTGGCCAGCGTGAGGTAGCAAATGGCATCCCCGTTGGAATTGGGGCTGTAATAACCATCGTAATGTCCGAAGGAATCACCGATGCCATGGCTTTTATAGAGCATGGACGTAACGCCGTCGAAACGGAATCCGTCGAATTTGAAGTCTTTGATCCAATATTGGCAATTGGAAAGCAAGAAATGCACCACTTCGTCGCGGTGGTAATTGAAACAAAGCGAATCCCAGGCTGGATGCTCGCCGTCAAAATACAAGTCGCGGGTTCCGTCCAACGCACCCAAGCCTTCGATGGTGTTCTTGACGGCGTGGGAGTGGACCAAGTCCATGATGACGGTCAAACCCAGGGCATGGGCTTCGTCAATGAGTGCCTTCAACTCTTCGGGTGTGCCGAAGCGGGAGGAAGGTGCAAAAAAACCGGAAACGTGGTAGCCGAACGAGCCGTAATAGGGATGTTCCTGGATGGCCATGATCTGCAAGGCGTTGTAGCCGGCCTTGACAACCCTGGGCAATATGTTTCGGCGGAACTCGTCGTAGGTGCCAACGCGTTCTTCTTCCACAGCCATGCCGATGTGGCATTCATAAATAAGGAGTGGTCCGGTTTTGGGCTTGAAGTCGGTTTTGAACACGTAAGGCTCTGTATCCCAAACCTGTGCGCTGAACAACTTGGTGGCATGATCCTGTACGACGCGGTTGGCCCAAGCGGGGATGCGTTCACCGCTGCCACCGTTCCATTCCACCACCATCTTGAACAATTGGCCGTGTTGGAGGGCTTCAGCCGGCAGTAACAATTCCCAGACACCGTTGTCCAGTTTGTTCAGCCAGAATCCGTCTTGTTTGGTCCAATTGTTGAAGTCGCCGATCAGGCAGATGGCCGTGGCGTTGGGCGCCCATTCACGGAACGACCAACCGGTCTCCGTCTTGAGCAAGCCGAAATAATGGTGACCGTTGGCGAATTCAGCCAAGGGGGCACCCCCGGTCAAAGCAGCCTCGCGTTGAACCGCATAATTGTAACGGCCGTTGATGGCCTCGCTGTAGGGCTCCAGCCAAGGGTCGTCCTTGAGTAGCTGAAGCGTTGACGTAGTCTTTACTGCTAATGCCATAGTGCTGTTTGTGAGTTGTTTAAACCAAAACCTTTACGACGGCTTTCTTGATGGGGCCGTTGCCGATGCCGGGCGCATGTCCGTCTTCGGGGAAGAAAATGGCAAATTCACCAGGATTCACGGTGATATAGGTGCTCGGTTTGTTGAAGAAAAATTGCAGGTCCTTTTCCGTATTGTACGGTTCGATGGCGTCGGTGCAATGTTCGATGGCCGTCCAACCCATGGTTTCCACGCCTGAAATCACCACTTGAATGTCGATGTACTTGACATGGGATTCCATTTTCGCAGCTTCTGGGGTCTTTCCATCGATTTCCATGACGGAAATGAACAGTTTGTCGCCGTCGATGATGGTTTTTCCGGGTGCCATGCTGGACAAGTCGTTGTTCTGGATGAAGTCGAAAGCCTGTTTGAACAAAGGGTTCAGGGCTAGGATGGAGGCTGCGTTTTTGAGTGCGTCGAGAATCATACGGACAAGGTTTTGAATTGTAACTTAAAGGGTCGAAATACGACCTATCTATTGGCAAATATAGACTATTTATTGGGAATTCTGTCCAAAAATCCGTAAGTTTGTATAAACTGTAAGGATTAAAACGTATTTTTTTTGGATATGCCGCATCTTCCTTCACTCATATTCGATTTAGCCCTCATACTGGTTTCAGCCGGTATCATGACCTTGTTGTTCAAGGCGTTGAAGCAACCGTTGGTACTGGGATACATCGTGGCCGGCATTCTGGCAGGACCGCATCTGCACTTGTTGCCGGTGCACATCACCGATACGGCGAACGTCCAGACTTGGGCGGACATCGGGGTGATTTTTCTGCTTTTCGCGTTGGGGTTGGAGTTCAGTTTCAAAAAATTGCTGGCCGTGGGCAAGACGGCGTTGGTCACCGCCACCGTCGCTGTCTCCGGAATGATGCTCACCGGTTTTCTGGTGGGTCATTTCATAGGTTGGTCCAACATCAACTGTCTGTTTTTGGGAGGCATGCTGGCTATTTCGTCCACCACCATCATCATTAAAGCCTTCAACGACTTGGGCATGACCGAAAAACCCTGCGCCCCACAAGTGTTCGGAGTCCTCATCGTACAAGATTTGGTCGCGGTCATCCTCATGGTGATGCTTTCTACGATTTCCGTCAGCAAATCCTTCGACGGGGGGCAACTGTTGGTGAGCATTTCCAGACTGGTTTTTTTTCTGGCGCTTTGGTTCATCTTCGGCATCTTTTTGATACCCACCTTTTTAAAGAAGGCCCGCAAACTCATGAGTGAGGAAACCCTGCTCATCGTCGCCATCGGTCTCTGCCTCGGCATGGTCGTCGTGGCCGTCAAGGCGGGCTTTTCAGCAGCGCTGGGCGCCTTCATCATGGGTTCCGTACTGGCTGAAACCAACGATGTAAAGCGCATCGAAAAGCTGATGGAACCGCTCAAAAACCTGTTCGGAGCCATCTTTTTCGTCTCCGTAGGTATGATGGTCCAGCCGGAAATTTTGACCCAGTATGCAGGGCCCATCGGTATTTTGGTGCTTACTGTCCTGCTGGGACAGGTCATTTTCTCAACCACTGGTTTCCTGCTTTCCGGTCAAAGCCTTCAGATGGCCATGCAGTCAGGGTTCAGCCTCGCCCAAATAGGGGAATTCGCGTTCATCATCGCGGCACTCGGATTGAGTCTGGGCGTGACAGGTTCTTTTCTCTATCCAGTCGTCATTGCCGTTTCGGTCATCACTACGTTCACCACGCCTTACATGATCAAATTGGCGCAGCCAGCCTATCATTTCCTGAGCCGACACCTTCCCCAAGCCTGGGTCTACAAAATGAGCCAACCACGTGGGGGAAAAGAGCGTTCCTCTGGTCAAAAAGCCTGGGGCTATTTCCTCAAGGATTTTCTGGTCTATACGGTCGTGCTTTCCACCGTCGTAGTCGCCATCTTGTTGTTGTCGCTGCTGTATCTGCATCCGTTCCTGCTCCAACACCTATCGGCACGGGTGGCCTCGATGATTTCATTTTTCATCACATTGGCAGCGATGGCGCCTTTTCTGCGGGCCATGATGTACACCAACGGCAATTCGGCCAGCACCATGTTCAATTTGTCCATGGAGAAGGTTTCCAACCAGCGTATTCTGTTGCTGCTTTCGGGATTACGTATTTTCACCGTCTTCGTCGTTTTGTTGTTTGTGATGAACACCTATTTCCACATTCCTTTGGGCGTCGACATCGCCTTGACAATGGTCATCCTCGTATTCATCATCCGTTCCAAATGGCTGTTGCGCCATTTTTGGAGGCTGGAAGCCCGCTTCCTTATTAACCTGAACGAACGGCAAATGGAAAAGAACCTTCTCAAAATTGAGGCGAACAAGGGTGTGATGCAACTCAGCGACATGCATTCCAACCACTGGCTGGACTACAAGTTGTTCACGTGTGCGCTTCGGCTCCGACCGGGAAGCCCCTTCGTGGGCCAACGCATCCGCGAATTGAGCATGCGCAAGATGTACAATGTCATGGTCATCCGCATCCGCACCAAAGCGATGGACTTCATCAACATACCCGATGTGAATTATGTCTTGCAGGAAGGCGATACGCTACGTCTGGCCGGCAAACGCAGTTCGCTCCGAAAATTGCAGGAAGATGAACTTCTCACGCTGGAATTTGTGGATCACTCGTTCATGACCTTGCATGGCTTCTCCAAACTGGAGTTCAACCGAAAAGAGCAAAAGGAACGGGTCACCTGCGCTGGTATACCTTTAACGGTAAAATCGCCTCTGAGCGGCAAGAACCTCATCGAATCCAACCTAGGTTCCAAAGCCAAATGCCTGATCGTCGGCCTCGAACGCGAAGGCAAACAACTCGTGAATCCGGAAGCCAAATTGGTGCTGGAAGTTGGTGACGTGGTATGGGTGGTAGGAGAGGAAAAGCCCGTGTCCAGGCTTATCGAAAGCAATGTCTACGGCTTGTAGCCTGCTTATTGGACCATGCAATGCAAGCCGGTCAGTTGTTCCAATTTGGTCTTGAACGCAATACCCAATTCGGTCGTAAACACATTCTGACTGTGAATGATGATGTTGTCTTTGACATAGGACGACATTTGCAGCAACATCAAGGCGTATTCCTTCAAATTGTCGGCATTGATGGTCATGTTGCTGAACACGATGGAACCTGGTTCCGTGGAAACAAAAAGGTGGAGATTGCTCACTTCTCTTCCCTCCAAGGCGTTGGATATCTGATTGGCGGCCTTGACCTGATTGTCCTTGACCTGATAGGTCTGTTGACTGTAAAACCGTGCCTTCGCTTGGTTGACGTTCTGATAGGTATCATCGATTACGGCGAAGTTCTGACCGAAAATTCCAGTGCAAACAAGCATTGTAAAAAACAAAACGGCTAGCTTTTTCATGATCTGGAGTAGTTTGGATTTTTGCCTTTGAATACGAAGATTCTGTTAAGACAAAGTAACTCCAACAACCATGGATCACTTGTAAGGGGAAACCGACAAGCAGGGTAAGGGGATGGCAGAAAAAGAAGAGCCCATATCCGAAGATACAGGCTCAGAAAAAGGAAAACCCTAAAGGAAAACGATTACAAATCGGTAATGGGTTTGTGTTGCGGAACCAACCATTTCATGATGGCCCAAGCTAGGAGGTAGGCGAACGCGCACATGCTGAACATGATGCCGTAGGCCGTTGTCGTACTTAAGGTCGCACTTCCGTCCAAGGCACCGGCCAGTTTCTGTACAAGCACGCCACCCAGACCACCAGCTGCGGCACCGATACCCGTTACGGTACCAACCGCTTTCTTTGGGAACATGTCTGAAACCGTGGTGAACAAGTTTGCGGACCAGGCCTGATGTGCGGCGCCTCCGATGCAAATCACGGCGATGGCGGCTACGATGCCGTAGTTTCCGGCAAACCATTGGGTACTCAACAGCACCAACGGAGCGCAGGCAATGATCAACATGGCCGTCATACGGGCTTTATACGTTGCCCAGCCTTTGTTGATGAAGCTCATGGGGATGGAACCACCATACACGGAACCAATGATGGCGATGCCGAACACGATGAAGTTGGATATCATGACGTATTCAGCGGTGGTGTGTTTATCCAAACCAACACAGAATTGTTGCTTCACATAGGTGGGCAACCAGAATAGCAGGAACCACCAGATACCGTCCGTCAAGAACTTACCGGCAACGAAGGCCCAAGTTTGTTTATAAGTCAACATCTTGAACCAGGGTACTTTGGCAGCTTTTCCAGTTTCGGGATCGATGTCGGCGGTGGAAACGTCGATGGGATCACTATGGATGTGGTCGAATTCAGCCTGTTTGATGATGCCTCTTTCCAGGGCTCTTTTCGGGGTCATGTAGGAGATGCCCCAGAAAATCAACCAGATGAAACCGACCAGGCCGGTGATGAGAAAAGCCATCTGCCAGCCTTTGAAGATGCCGAGGAAAGGTGTCTCAGCCGTCCACCACAACAAACTCATGGGCACCAGAATCGCGCAAATCATGGCGCCGATGTTGGAACCTGAATTAAAAATACCTACCGCTAAGGCGCGTTCTTTTTTCGGAAACCATTCAGCAATGGTTTTGTTGGAAGCGGGAAAGTTCCCGGCTTCACCCATACCAAACAAGCTTCGGGCGGCAATATGGGCAGGAAGCCCTTTTCCCATGAAGGCACTGAGCATGCCGGCAATGGACCACAGAATCAGTGAACCCGCCAAACCGATTTTGGTACCCACTTTATCGATGACCCAACCGGCAATCAAGGTAAAGCCGGCGTAAAAACCGGTAAAGAAAGAAGTTAGTGTGGAGTAATTGTCCGGTGTCCAGCCGAAGCCTTCTTTCGAGCAGAAATAATCTTTCAGGAACCCGATGACGTTGCGGTCCATGTAGTTCACCGTAGTGGCAAACAACAACAGACTCACGATGGTCCAACGGTAGTTCCCAATCTTTTGAGTTGTAGCACTCATGATGGATTGATTTAAAGGTTAATATTAAAACCGGTTCAGCACTAAAAGCACTGAACCGGTGTAAAGATGAATTATCGTAGCTTCTGTATGATGGCTAATGCGTCACTGCAAAGTTTGGTGATGCCAGCCCAGTCGCCAGCTTTCATCATTTCTGCAGGAAACAAATTGGAACCCATGCCAACGCAGGTAACACCAGCCTTGATCCAAGCGGAAAGGTTTTCTTCAGTAGGTTCCACTGCTCCGGTCACCATCAACATGGACCAAGGCATCGGACCCTTGACGTTCTTCACGAAGGAAGGCCCCCCCACATTTCCAGCAGGGAACACTTTGCACAAGTCACAACCGGCTTCCTGAGCGAAACCAATTTCCGAAACCGATCCACAACCTGGGCTGTAGGGTACCAGTCTGCGGTTGCAAACCTTGGCCACTTCCGGATTGAACAACGGACCCACCACGAAATTGGCCCCGAGTTGCAAGTAAAGCGCAGCCGTAGCCGGATCCACGATGGAACCGATGCCCATGATCATTTCTGGGCATTCCTTGGCAGCAAACTTAACCACTTCGGCAAAGACCTCATGTGCGAAATCGCCGCGGTTGGTGAACTCGAACGTGCGGACACCACCGTCGTAACAAGCTTTCACCACTTGTTTGGCCACTTCCGCATCTTTGTGGTAGAAAACGGGAACCATGCCAGTTTTAGACATCGCTGTCAAAACCTGAATTTTATTGAATTTTGCCATTGTTTTGATTATTAACGAGATACGCGACCTGAAGCGTCGCCGCCCATGAGTTTTTCCACTTCGTCCACAGTCACTAAATTGAAGTCGCCGTAGATGGTATGCTTGAGACAAGAGGCAGCCACTGCAAATTCCAGGGCTTTCTGATCGTCCTTGGTATAGGTGAGCAGACCATAGATCAAGCCGCCCATAAACGAGTCTCCGCCACCGACACGATCCACAATGTGGGTGATGTCGTAACGTTTGGATGAGTACAGTTTTCCGTCGGAATACAGTACACCACCCCAGGTATTGTGGTTGGCATTGATGCTTCCACGAAGAGTGATGATCACTTTTTTGGCACGGGGGAACCGTTTCATCAACTGGGTGCAAACGGATTCGAAAGCGGATGAATCCACTTCACCACCGGTGTGTGCCACTTCAAATCCTTTGGGCTTGATGCCGAACACCATGTCGGCGTCTTCCTCATTGCCCAAAATGACATCGCAACCTTCCACCAATTTAGGCATCACTTCGGAGGCTTTCTTGCCATATTTCCAAAGATTCTTGCGGAAGTTCAGGTCGGTTGAAACCGTAATACCCAGCTCATTGCATACCTTGATGGCTTCCAAGCAAGCATCGGCGGCTCCCTGCGAGAGGGCAGGCGTGATGCCGGTCCAATGGAACCAATCGGCTCCCTTCAACACTTCTTTCCAATCAATCATTCCTGGCTGAATGTCGGCGATGGCAGCATGGGCACGGTCATAGACCACTTTGCTGGCACGAGCGACGGCACCGGTTTCGAGAAAATAAATACCCAGACGTTCGCCGCCGAAGATGACGTTCTTGGTGGAAACGCCATACTTGTGGAGGTTCATCAAGCAAGACTGTGCAATGTCATTTTTGGGCATACGGGTTACGAATTCGGCATCCAAGCCATAGTTGGCCAGTGATACGGCAACATTGGCCTCACCGCCGCCAAAAGTGGCTGTGAAGGAGGTTGCCTGGCTGAATCGTTCAAACCCGGGGGTTGCTAAGCGGAGCATGATTTCTCCGAAAGTGACAACTTTTTTACTCATAAGAATTAATAAGGGTTCATTTTACCAAATTAGCCATTTTTCGTGACTCGGCATAGCCTAAGTAAACTTAGTCTCTGCGCTCGCTACTCAAAATGGTGAAAAATCTATTTGCGGTGCAAAATAACACAAAAAAAGCTAAATAAATGTGATAAATTGTAACATTAATAGGGTGGTATTCTGACATATTATGTACTAATTTTGATACAAAAAGCGCCGGTTAGGGCGCTCTTTGTATTAAAATTTGAAGAAGTCTTTGGCGTTGTAGTAGGAGATATTCTCCACCATCTTTCCAAGGAATTCCATCTCGCTCGCAGGTATTTCGCCATTCACGACATCCGTTCCCACAAGGTTGCATAGGATGCGGCGGAAGTACTCGTGACGGGGGTAGGAGAGGAAGCTGCGCGAGTCGGTGAGCATGCCAACGAAGCGGCTCAGCAAACCAAGCACCGACAACGAATTCATTTGGTTCTGCATGCCGACCTTCTGATCGAGGAACCACCAGCCCGAGCCGAATTGGATTTTCCCAGCGACGGTGCCGTCCTGGAAATTGCCCAACATGGTCGTAATCATGTCGTTGTCACGGGGATTCAGATTGTAGATGATGGTTTTGGCCAGCAGGTTGTTCGTGTCCAGGCGGTTCAGGAACTTGCTCATCTGTTTGGCAACGTTGAAGTCGCCGATGGAGTCGAAGCCGGTGTCGGGGCCGAGTTTGGAGAACAAACGGCTGTTGTTGTCGCGGATGGCACCGTAATGGAATTGCTGCGTCCAGCCTTTTTTGCAGTCCATGATGGCGAATTCGACCATCATGGCAGACTTGAATTTCAAGATTTCTTCCTTGGTGAGCGAAGTGCCACCATACACCTTATTAAAGATAGCGTCGATTTCAGCCTGAGTATAGTCTTCGGCATAGAATTCCTCGATGCCGTGGTCGCTGAGTTTGCAACCTACCGAAGCAAAGAAATCGTGACGCACTTGAAGAGCGTCGATCACATCGGAATACTTGGAAATGGTGACACCGGATACTTCGGAAAGTTTTTCGATGTAGGCGCGGAAATTGGCGGGCACATCCACGGCCATGGCCTTGTCGGGGCGCCAGGTCGGCAGCACCTTGGTCACATAACCCTCGTTGTGCAGGGCGATGTGATGTTCCAGGCTGTCAATGGGATCATCGGTGGTGCAAAGCGCTACCACGTTGTATTTTTTGATCAGTCCACGAGCGGAAAATTCGGGCGTGCGTAACTTGGCGGTACATTCGTCAAAAATTTCGCGAGCGGTTTCGGGTCTAAGGATCTTGTCCACGCCGAAAGCAGTTTTCAGCTCCAAATGTGTCCAGTGGTAAAGCGGGTTGCGCATGGTGTAAGGCACGGTAAAGGCCCATTTTTCGAACTTTTCCCAGTCGGAAGTGTCCTTGCCGGTGCAGAAGCGTTCGTCAATGCCATTGGTGCGCATGGCACGCCATTTATAATGGTCTCCTTCCAACCAGATCTGTCCCAGGTTGTCGAATTTGCGATCCTTGGCAATGAACTCGGGGTTCAAATGGCAATGGTAGTCGATGATGGGCAGGCCGGCTGCGTGTTGGTGATACAGTTGTTGGGATACTTCATTGTCGAGCATGAAGTTCTCATCCATGAATTGTTTCATGATTCTTGATTAAAAATGATTGATTGAAAAAACTAATTTACAAATTGAAAATGCGTTTGAAATGACGGTCGTAGATGTTTTCTTCCACGCAGGCACCAATGATGTCGGCGTACTTTTCCAACAACCCGTAATAGACCGGGCCGCGTTCAGCCGCTAGTTTATAGGAAACGTGGATGAGCTGCCGGAAATTGACGTTGTAATCGGGATTGGATTGTATGTGGGTCAGGGTGTTCACGTATTTTTCGCTGCTCCAGCCGTTTACTTCCTCTGGTGTTGGCAATTGGGAGGCGTCGATGTCGATGACGTCGGCATAGGGACCGCAGAGTTCTTCCTTGCGACCAAGCGCTTCGGCGTAGATGCCTTTGGCCAGTTCCAGCGCTTCGCCACCGGCCTTTGCCAAACCGATGACTTCTTCCAACCACGTGGTGCCGGCAGTTTTAAGGTGCAAGCCTTTGTCGTGTTTCTTGATGACTTCGGCCATGATGGGGTAGATGGAGAACTTATCGCTTCCGGAGTGGATGCTCAGCTTCAGTTCTTTGGGCAGGCCGAATTCCTTGACGGCGAAATCGATGACGAGCACGTCTTCTTCGAATTCCTTGGCGAATTGCTTAAGGTCACCGCGGTAATCCACGCCTTTGTTGAAGCGGCCGGTGAACTTGGGAGCGATGGTCTGGGCAGGTACGCCCTTGTTGGCCAGCATCTTGAGAATGAATAGCATGTCGATGGGGGTCTGTGGGGTTTCCACTTCGTCCATGGAAACTTCCGTAATGAAGTTGCCTGCACCCTTTTTTTCGACCAGGAATTTGTAGATTTCAGCAGCTTGGGTGGTGGCGGCAAGGAACTTGTGCGCGATTTTTTCCAAAACGGCTTCCGTCACGTGCATGGTGTGATCCAAACCTGGAACCTGGAGTTCGCCCATGTACTTGTAGCAAGAAGTTACAAAAGATCCGATTTCAGAGGGGCTGCTTTCCTTGCCGATGAAAGCTGCAACGTCCAGCGTGAAGAAATCCGAGCAGTCCACGAAGGGAGCCACGGTGGTCATATTGATGTGGTCGGCGTCGACAAAATATTTTCCGGTGAAACCCAGTGCCTTGACGGCTGCGTCGGCTTCCTTGCGGACATTGGTCGGAACGGTGTGGACCAATTGGTGTTCCCGGTTGGACTTGTTCCAAACGGGGCTTATGCTCAATCCTTTTTCGTTAGCCTTCATGATGGCCCTGAGCTGAGCTTCACCTTGATGAGAAAAACGGTCACCGATACCGATACTTAATTTTTCCAGTTGCATAATGAGTAGATTTATAGTTTTAAATGGTAAAATGATTAGGCTAGATTTTAGACTTACAAGGATAGTCATTTTATACGTTACCGCGTAAGGAGGATCCAATCTTTTTTGTGTAAAAATTGATATAATTAGTTGAAAAACTGCTATTGAAAAGGCTTGAATCTCCTTTTCAAATCCTGAAAAATTTCCGTAATGCGCTTATAAACAGTTAATTTGAAGTCAAGTACAGTTTTTTGCCTGTAAATCAGCCCTTCAACACGATTTCAGTCGGTTTTTCCATTTACTGAAATGTCCTTATCTTTGTACTTGGTTAAAGTAGGAAAGCATTGATTATCAATTAGTTAACTTTATTTATCAAATCTAATGGAACTTTTGAACAGAAAGACGGTTCAGGCAAATCTTCGTCCTGAACGCATCATCCAATTCGGCGAAGGCGGCTTCTTGCGCGCGTTTGTGGACTGGATTGTTTTCAACATGAATGAAAAAACGGACTTTAACAGCAGTGTCGTCGTTGTACAACCAATTGAGCACGGACTTATCGACGTGCTGAACGCTCAAGACGGGTTGTATCACCTCAATCTGCAAGGTATCCAAGGTACGGAAGCGGTGGACAGCATCCAGCTCATCGACGTCATCAGCCGCGGTTTGAACCCCTACAAGCAATTTGACGAATACCTCAAATTGGCCGAAAACCCGGACATGCGCTTCATCGTCTCCAACACCACCGAAGCCGGCATCGCCTTCGACCCCAACTGCAAATTGAACGACGCTCCTGCAAAATCGTACCCCGGCAAGCTCACTCAACTGCTTTACCACCGCTTCAACTATTTCAACGGTGCTGCCGACAAAGGCTTCATCATCTTCCCCTGCGAGCTCATTTTCCTGAACGGCAAAGAACTCAAGAAAACCATCCGCCAGTACATCAAACTTTGGAACCTCGGCGAGGAATTCAAAAACTGGTTCGAAAACCACTGCGGCGTCTATTGCACGCTGGTGGACCGCATCGTTCCCGGCTATCCCAGAGAAACCATCGGTCAAGTTCTCGATAAGATTCAGATTGAAGACAAACTCGTCGTTCAGGCCGAAATCTTCCACCTCTGGGTCATAGAGGCCCCGGAAGCCATCGCCAAGGAATTTCCAGCTGCCGAAGCCGGACTCAACGTCCTCTTCGTACCCAGCGAGGCACCCTACCACGAACGCAAAGTCGTGATGCTGAACGGTCCACACACCTTGATGTCCCCCGTCGGCTATCTTTCAGGGCTGAACACGGTACGTGAGTGCTGCGAGGACGCTGTTATTGGCAAATTCGTCCGTCAAGTCATGTTCCACGAATTGGCCGAAACGCTGGACCTGCCACACGAAGAAATCAAACAATTCGGCAAAATGGTCATGGACCGTTTCCGCAACCCCTTCGTGAAGCATTTCGTCACCAGCATCATGCTTAACAGTTTTTCCAAATTCAAAACCCGCGACTTGCCCGGTCTGAAAAAATACCTCGAACGCAAAGGCAGCCTGCCCGTCGGCATGGTACTTGGTCTGGCCGGCATCGTCACCTATTACAAAGGCGGCAAGCGCGGCAGCGACGAGATCATCGTGAACGACGACCAATCCATTATGGACCTGCTCACCGAACTTTGGTCCACCGAAAACACCAACCGTGTGGCCCAAGGCGTACTCGGAGCCGAGTTCATCTGGGGCGAGAACCTGAATTTGGTTCCCGGCTTAACCTCCATGCTCCAAGCCGATTTGGATTCCATTCAGGAAAAAGGCATGCTGGAAACGGTTAAAGCAGTTTTACCGGCCGAAAACTTTGTGGCAGTGCCTAATCATCCCTTCAAAACCGGCATCTAAGATGTCTAATTTGAACGCCAATCTCTGCGTTGCTACTCGCCAGCCACTCCTCACGTACCAAAGTACGCTCCGGGGTGTCTGTCAACTAGCGCCTTGACCTTGGCACCCAAATTAAACATCTTTCTCACTAATCATCATTTTATGGATGCAATAGAATTTCTGAAAATAAATCCGGCAGACAACGTTGCAGTTGCCATACAGGCACTTACAAAAGGCCAGGAGATAAACATTGACGGTACCCTCGTGACCGTTCTTGAAGACATTCCTGCGGGCCACAAGCTGGCGTTGAAGGATTTTGCAGAGGGCGAACACATCGTCAAATACGGTTATGCCATCGGCCACGCCCGCTTTGCCGTGAACAAAGGCTCCTGGGTCAACGAAAAAAACATCAAGACCAATTTGGACGGTGTACTGGAATATACCTACGAACCTAAGTTGACGCAACTTTTGGTGGCCAAACAAGAATTGACATTCAAAGGCTATCGTCGTGCAAACGGTGAAGTCGGCATCCGCAACGAAATCTGGGTGATTCCCACGGTGGGTTGTGTCAACGGAATCGTTCAGCAGTTGGCCGAGAAACTCCGCATGGAAACCTTGGGCATGGGTGTGGACGCCATCGTCCATTTCCCCCACAACTACGGCTGTTCCCAGTTGGGTGGTGACCACGCGAATACTCGTCAGATCTTGCTCGACATGGTGCAACATCCCAACGCAGGCGGTGTTTTGGTCGTCGGCCTCGGCTGCGAGAACAACCAAATCAGCGTGTTCAAGGAAATGCTCGGCGACATCGATACCAGTCGCATCAAATTCCTGGAAACCCAAAAAGTCAAGGATGAACTGGAAGAAGGCTTGACCTTGCTGCGTGACATCTACGAGGTCGTTTCCAAGGACGAACGCGTTGAATGTCCCATCAACGACCTCAAAATCGGCCTCAAATGTGGCGGTTCCGACGGTTTCTCCGGCATCACGGCCAACCCGATGCTCGGTGTTTTCTCGGACTTCCTCGTGGCCCAAGGTGGCACGACCATCCTCACCGAAGTCCCCGAAATGTTCGGTGCCGAAACCATCCTGATGAACCGTGCGGAGAACAAGGCTGTTTTCGACAAGACCGTATTCCTCATCAACGATTTCAAGGAATATTTCATCAAAAACGAACAACCCATCTACGAAAATCCCTCACCGGGCAACAAAGCCGGCGGTATTTCCACTTTGGAAGAAAAATCCCTGGGTTGCACGCAGAAATGCGGCAAAGCTGTGGTCCGCGACGTATTGTCCTACGGTGACCGCCTCGCCACCAAGGGTTTGAACCTCTTGTCCGCCCCCGGCAACGACCTGGTCGCCGCCACCGCCTTAGGCGCCGCAGGTTGCCAGATGGTCCTCTTCACCACCGGTCGCGGTACGCCCTTCGGCAGTTTCGTGCCCACGATGAAGATTTCAACCAACACGCCACTTTTCGAGAACAAACCGGGTTGGATCGACTTCAACGCCGGTGCCATTGTTCAGGGAGAATCCATGGAAGCCGCTGCTGAACGCTTTGTTCAGTATTTGCTCGAAGTGGCTTCCGGTACGTTGGTCAACAACGAAAAGAAAGGTTACCGTGAAATTGCCATCTTCAAAACCGGCGTAACATTGTAATTTCGTATATTCGTGCCATGGAAGAACTATTCCCATTGGTAAATGAACAAGGAGACTTGGTTGGCAAAGCTACCCGAAAGCTTTGTCATTCAGGCTCTTTTCTTTTGCACCCCGTGGTGCACCTGCACGTTTTCAATTCCGCCGGACAATTGTTTTTGCAAAAACGCTCGCTCAACAAGGACATTCAACCCGGCATGTGGGACACGTCAGTGGGGGGGCATGTGGATTTTGAGGAAACCATCGGGGTTACCGACTGGGTACGGCCTGCGTTGGAACGCGAAGCATGCGAGGAACTTGGCATTATGGGTTTTGTGCCCATATTCGCAACACGATATACCTTCCGATCCGCCTTTGAATGTGAGTTGGTGCACACTTATTTTACCGTTTACGAGGGCCCAATAACCATCGATCCGGGAGAAATCTCCGAAGGCCGTTTTTGGGAACGCTCCGAAATCCTTGCAAACCTTGGCAAAGGTGTTTTTACTCCAAATTTTGAGGGGGAAATTCTACAAGTTTTGGAAGCTTTTAAATCTCGCTGACCCGAACCTTCTTCGTCTTCAGCTTCTCATTGTTCACCAACTCCAAAACCCGTGAAACGGCCGTGGTTTTCACTCCGACGTACGAGCATTCCTGCTTAATCTCGATGATGCCAAGCTCATCCTTCAACAGCTTGCCCTGCTTCATGAACAAACCTGCAACATCACCCTTGGAAATCTTGTCACGACGTCCACCAGTTATATAAAGTGTTGACCATAAAGGGGCTGCAGCCACTCGTGCTGAAGAAAGCTTTTCCTCCGGAATCTTACCGATAAACGATGGCAAATCGCCCTTTTCCCACTTCAACACATATGCCGTTCCGTCACTTTTCATGCGAGCCGTACGGCCGTTGCGATGAATGAATTCCTGCTCGCGCGGAGGCAGTTGAAAATGGATGATGAACTTTAGCTCCGGAATATCCAAACCCCTGGCAGCCAAATCAGTAGCAATGAGCAATCGAATGGTCCCGTTCCTGAATTTGATCAATGTCCGTTCCCGATCAATCTGCTCCATGTCACCGGTAAAGCAACCGTGACGAATCCCGCTGCGATCCAATCCCGCACTGATGTCCTGAATGGATTCCTTGAAATTGCAGAAAACAATGCCCGGTTGTTCCCCCAAATGGTTGACCAGTTGCACCAACGTTTTGCCCAGTTCCTTGGTGGGTGAAACGACCGACTTGATCTTCAGCTTGGCTATCTTTTCATGCAGATAATCGATGTAAATGGGCTCGGATAGTCCCACAAATGTAGGAATCTCTGCTTCCGAAGTCGCCGAGGTCAATATTTTTTTAACGGCTGAAGGCAACCCGGCGAGCACCTCTTTCATTTCATTCTCATACCCAATTTCCAGCGACTTGTCGAACTCGTCCAACACCAACGTGTGCACACCGGAAACCGAAAAAATCTCCCGCTTCATCAAATCCGCCAATCGGCCAGGCGTACCGACCAGAATCGTCGGAGCATGCTTCAAATCAATCTTGTCCTGATAACCAGCACGTCCGCCATAAACTGCGTTGGCCTTGAAGCCTGAACCCATGTTACGGATCACATGCTCAATCTGAATGGCCAATTCCCGCGAAGGCACTACAATAAGCACCTGTGTTTCGGTATTTTCAGTCGAAAGCCTTTCCAAAATAGGCAGCAAATAAGCCACCGTTTTCCCAGTTCCCGTAGGCGAAAGCAAGATTAAATCCTGTGCGGAACCGTAAGCCGCCAGAACCTCTTTTTGCATGGGGTTCAGCGACTCAATTTTAAGTTTGGCGAGCATACGCTCTCGGAGACTGGGTGTTGTAGACATGCTGCAAAGGTACGATGATTATTTACAGTTGAATAAAAATATTTATCTTCGAGGTAATTTTAGAATCATGTTCAACAAACCATACCCTGTTTCATCGACCGCCGCCAATTGGAGGACAACCCTGATAGTCGGGTCGTTCATCACCTTATTCCTATTGGTCTTTCAACCCTTCGGCCTAAACACGTTTCATGGGTCGGACAAATATTGGTTCATCGCCGGATACGGTTTGGTCACCGTTGTTGTCCTATCGCTCGACAATTTGCTGCTCAAAGCCTATTTCAGCACCAAATTCGGGAAAAAGACCTGGACCGTCGGAAAACAAATCAGCATGCAGGTGTTGATTCTGTTCACCATCGGAGCGGGCAATTATTTCTATTCCGCTTGGCACATCCACTTTTTCAGCCCATTCATCGGCTTTCTGGTCTTCCAATTCTTTACGACGGCTGTTGGATTGCTGCCCATCAGCATCATCACCATCCTGAACGAAAACATCCGCAACAAGGCATTTTTGAATGAAGCCAACCTCCTGGACGAAAGCGTTTCAGCCTTGCATCACACCAATTTGGCGGAACCGGAAATCATCCTTACCGGCGAGAGCGAAAAAAATCCGCTCGTCCTGGCAGCCAGTGATTTCATCTATGCTGAATCATCCGGAAATTACCTGGAAGTACATTTCTTAAAAAATGGAAGCGTCAAAACGGTTTTGCTGCGAACAACGTTGACCCGAGCCGAGGAACAATTGGAAACACATTCCAGTGTTATTAAATGCCATCGAGCATTTCTGGTAAACTGCGAACACATTTTACACATCAAAGGCAATGCCCAAGGTTTGCGACTTCAGTTGAACTACACCTCGGTCGAAATCCCTGTCTCACGCAACTACACCACGATTCTTCGGACCAAAATGGAAGCCGTTCGTCCCTAAGCTTGTCATTCGTCACAAAACCCCGCCATCCATCCCAACTATTTTTTTCGGCTGAAGTCTACCCGTAAGTTTGTCTCGTCAACAAAACGATTCATAAACCTCTAAAACTTTTTGTTATGAAAAAATCTTGGATTTTAGTTATTGCCGCGGTTCTTTTGATTACCGGTCTCCTCCTTCAATTCACCGTCGGAAACATGTTCAGCGCAGGCGATTTCTGCATGAACTATTTTGCGGCAGGCGATTATGCCTGTGGCGTTTTTGCATCCGGAACCTTTGCCGTCGGCATTTTCTCGGCCGGTATTTTTTCCTGCGGCATCTTTTCACTTGGCATCTTCAACCTGGCCATTTATGCCACCGGTTTTTTTGCAATCGCGTATAAAAAACGCCATGCCAAACTAGATAAGTAACACTGGATGTCGTTCTTTTTCAAATCGTTGCCGCTGAAGTTATTCAATCTGTGAATTGCCTCAGCGGCAACATTTATTCAATTCGTTCAAATTTGTTTTAATAATAGTATATTTGAAGAATTAATAGATTTGTATTACTGGATTTTTTAATTCACCCAACTGATTTATTAGCCATGAAACACATTTACTTATCTGCAACACCCGAGGCATTGATTGCTTCCATGCTGCCCCCCTTGGAATTTGGCGATTATCTGTCTACCGGAACCAAAAAACAAAATAGGGGCCAAGCCATTTTTTTCGAAGTGGATCTTGCTCAAATTGAGGATTTGATCGACATGGAAAGTCTGAACAAGCGATGCGTTCCACATCCGGACGGAAAGCCCAAAAATTCTGTCTATCTCTCGGTTTACAGGGTCCTCGAAAAAATACCATTGGCGGCTCTCAAGAGTCTGTACCTGACTTCCGACAACGGATACACCCTTGAATTGAAAAAACATACCTATGATGCTTCAAAGAAAACCAAGAACCATCTCCATCTTTTTCAGGAATTGTTGCCGGTAAATCCCTTGGTTGCCAGTGATATGACGCCTTCAGCCTTTCTAAAGAGACTCACAGACGGTTCCATCTCCATTGTGCTGCCCAAGCTGTTTTTTGTCGACCTAAAATTGGGAGGCTTGGCTGCCAACCCCCAAAAGGCTTCGGCTGAATACCTGCCTTACATCAATGTGGGTCATTTGAAGGACTGTCTTGAGGTCTTGACAGGCGATTACGAAAAACACATGAAAACCGTCCTGCGTGTTTTCTCAGGTTCAATACTGTACAGAACCATAGAAAGCGGCTTCTACATCGGTGCGAAGGACGAAATGTACTTTTATCCATTTCCGACCATGGCAGAATTGGAAGACACGAATTATGAATTTTACAGATCCATCTAATGTTAAACCTTAAATCAAACGTTCATTATGATTAGTCTACCTGGGGCAAGCCCTTTTGAAATCATTGCAATCTGGACTATTTTAGCTATCGCATTTTTCGGGCTTGCGTATGCCATGTTCTTGCGAAGGCAAGTAATGGCATGTGATAAAGGAACTGAAAAGATGCAAGACGTATGGGACGGAATCCGAGTTGGAGCAGACGCCTATCTGAAAAGGCAGTTGAAAACCATTGTACCCTTGATCGCCGTTTTTACAGTCATACTTTTCCTTTCGGTGTATGTGGTACCGCCCACGGATGAATCCAAATTGAGATTTGCCGGATATTCTGATGAGTCACTCAAGTTGATCATCGGTATAGGTCGTGCAATGGCATTCATCATGGGTTCCGTATTCTCACTGATGGTTGGTCAGTTTGGTATGCGCATGGCTGTTCAGGCTAACGTACGCGTGGCATCAGCATCCAGAAGAAGCTTTGGAGAAGCCTTGAAGATTGCTTATCGCGCGGGTACCATTACTGGTATGCTCACCGATGGTTTGGGATTGCTTGGGGGCACCCTCATCTTCATCATTTTCGGTGTCGCTTCACCCGATACGCTGCTTGGTTTCGGTTTTGGCGGAACGCTCTTGGCACTCTTCATGAGGGTCGGCGGTGGTATTTACACCAAAGCTGCAGATGTGGGTGCCGACTTGGTTGGCAAGGTGGAAGCTGGACTTCCGGAAGATGACGAACGGAATGCCGCCGTCATCGCAGACCTTGTGGGTGACAATGTAGGCGATTGTGCCGGTATGGCAGCAGACATCTTTGAATCATACGAGGTGACCATCGTTTCCACCTTGATTCTTGGGGTCGTACTTTATACCCAAACCCATCAATTATCCTGGATCATTTTTCCTTTGTTGGTTCGCGGAATCGGTGTACTTTCCTCCATCATCGGAACATATCTGGTCAAAGGGAATAAAAACGATAAGACCAACAATGCGTTGAAGTCCATCAATAAGGGATTTTACTCCTCCGCAGCAATCAGCATCGCCGCATTCGGAGTACTTTCTTATTTCTACTTGGGTGATTGGCGTTCGTTCTTTTCTGTCGTAGTCGGTATCTTGCTTGCCGTCGTATTGGATGAGATCACGAAACATTTCACGGATGGAACCTATCGGCCGGTCAAGGAAATCGCCAAGAATGCCAAGACTGGTTCTGCGACGCTCCTTTTAAAAGGTTTGAGCTATGGATTTGAAGTCGCCGTTTGGCAGACCATCGTCATTGCCGTGACCATTTTCTCCTCCATCATGATCTATCACGGACAACCAATCGTTTATGTGCTTTATGGGGTTGCCATGACCGGCATCGGGATGCTGACCTTAACCGGCAACAACGTGGCCATGGACGCATTCGGACCGATTGCCGACAATGCCAACGGAATCGGCGAATTGTCCCATCTGGACAAGGATGCCCGCAAAATAATGGATTCCCTGGACGCTACCGGAAACACGACCAAAGCCATCACCAAAGGTGTAGCCATCGGATCGGCCGTCATCGCCGCAGTGGCACTGTTCGGATCGTTCATCACCGATGTCACAAAGGTTCAAATTCAAATGGGCTTTGACCAAACGGCACAACTGCTGTCCACCGGTATACGAATCTCCGTACCCATGGTCTTCATCGGCCTGCTCATCGGGGGAACCATTCCATTTTTGTTTTCATCGCTAACCATCAATGCGGTGACACGGGCTGCTTCCCAAATTGTCGAAGAAGTTCGCCGCCAATTCAGAATACCCGGAATCATTGAACGTACCGTCAAACCAGACTATCAGCGTGCTGTTGACATTTGTACGGTTTCTGCACAAAGAGAATTGGTGCCCCTGGCCCTCATCGCTGTGCTTTCCCCCATTCTAATTGGAAGTTTCCTAGGTGTTGAAGCCTTGGGCGGATTTCTAGCCGGTGTCATCCTATCCGGCCAATTGTTGGCCGTATTCATGGCCAGCTCTGGCGGCGCATGGGACAATGCAAAGAAAACCATTGAAGACGGACTCTATGGCGGAAAAGGCTCCGAAGCACATCACGCAGCTGTTGTCGGCGATACCGTTGGCGACCCGCTCAAAGATACTGCCGGACCTGCGCTCAATCCGATGATCAAGGTCATCAACCTGGTGTCGCTCTTGGCCGCTCCTGTGCTGATTGCCTATCAGAAACCCGGACAGACTTCCATCGGCATGATCGTTACAGGGGTAATTTGCCTGGCCATTATCGTAGGTGCCATCGCTTACTCTAAAAATGGAGGATTCAAGAAGATACCATTCGAACCCTAACTAAGCAAAAGACGCCCCGGTTTCCTTGGAAAGCCGGGGCGTTTTTCTTTGCGGTTGTTACTTGAAGCCGTTCCAAATGCTCCATGCCGCCTCCGCTTGCAAATGCAACATTTCCAACCCATTCTTAATGGCTGAACCCTGGGCTGCTCCTTTTTGCAAAAACAACGTTTTTTCGGGGTTGTAGACGGCATCGAAAAGCAGGTGCCGCGCATTCAGCAAGTTGTAATCCAAGGGTGGGCAGGCATCTACCTTCGGCGACATGCCCAAGGGGGTGGTGTTGACGATGATGCGGAACGTCTCGTACATACCAGGAGTGAGTTCCTCGTAGGAGAGCCGACCAGGAGCCGCTTTCCGCGAAACAAGCACGGACTCCACGCCCAACTGTTTCAAACCGTACACGATGGCCTTGGAGGCGCCACCGGTGCCCAACACCAGCGCATTCAAAGGCTCAGAGCCCATGGCAGCGACCAACGGACGGATGGATTCCCTGAAACCGACCACATCGGTGTTATAACCGATAAGCCTCATTTCTTCCGACGTACGTAAGATACGTACCACATTGACGGCACCCACGGCTTCCGCCACCGGATCCAAGGCATCCAAATACGGTATCACCGCCTCCTTGTAGGGTATGGTCACGTTGATGCCTTCCAAAAACGGTGAATAGGCAATCAGTTCGGGTAATTCCACAATAGAAGGGAGTGCAAAGTTGTCGTAAACGGCGTCGATGCCCTCCTTACGGAATTTTTCCGTAAAATAGCCCTTGGAAAAGGAGTGGGAGAGCGGGTAACCAAGCAACCCGAATTGTTTCATACCGAATTATATCTTAGGGCTTTTCATTCATGATGTCATCGAAAATCTTCTGAGCATTCGGATCTTTTTCAACTGCTGCCGCCAAGTACTGAACCGAACGTTCTTCCTCACCGGTCTTGGCATAGACCAGTGCATAAAACAGGTCCAAACCCGCCAACTCCGGATCCAAGGATTCAGCCTCGCCGTAAAATTTCAAAGCCTTGTCGTAGGCGCCCGCATCAAAATGCAGGTTACCGATGGCAGCCTGTACGTCGGCCTGCAGCGGCTCAATTTCCAAGGCACGCAAATAACTCAGCATGGCTTCCTCCGGCAACTCCAGATTCACGAACACTTCGGCCACATACACCCAAGTCTCGCTGATGAACCGGTCCACCCGAAGCGCCCGTTCAAACCATACCAAGCTGTCGCGGAACTGCTCCTTCTCCATCAGGCAAATGCCCATGCCGGTGAGCGCATCCACATTCTGGGGATCTTTTTCGAAGGATTTCCGATACTGCTCCATAGCCTTGTCGAACTCGTCGTTCTTCTCGAGGCTCTCACCGATGTACACCAGTACCGTGGGCGTAAATTCCGTCAGCTCCCCATATTCCTGATAAACCACAGCAGCTTCCGGGTACTGTTCGTCCTGAAACAAGGCATGTGCCTTCTGCAGCATGGCCAAACTGTCCGCGGGATTGATGACCAAGGCATAATCGTAAGCGTCCACAGCAGAGCCGTAACTTTTCTCATTGAAGCAGGCCTGACCCAGATTGAACCAAGTTTCGCTGGAATACGGGTCGATGGCCAGTATCTGATTGTAGACGCGGATGGCCTCCTGCGTTTGGTTCAGCTGTTCAAAATTATAGGCCATTTCAAAGAGCAGGTCCAAATTGTTCGGGTCTTCCAAAAGCGCTGCCTTGATGATGTCGGCCGCTTCCTCGTGCTCGGCTGATTGTAGGAGGATTCCGGAGATGTCAAGCGCCAAATCGGAACGTTCAAAGGTTTCCTCATCCATGACCTGATGCAGCAAAAGTATGGCTTCATCCCTGCGGCCCAGTTGCAACAGCACTTCCGAACGTACCAGACTGGCCTCGGTGTCGTCCTTTTCGGGGAGCCGGTCCAAAATGCGGAGCGCACGTTTGGCCTCACCTATTTCCAGGTAAAGCACGGCTTTTTTCAATAAGAGAATGCTGCTGTTGGGATGCAGTTTCAGACCCAATTCCACCACCTCGGTGGAATCCTTGTTTCGGCCTTTCTTGAGGTAGAAATCGGAAATTTCTTCCAGCTCGTCCACGTCAAAATAACAGGGGCGGCCTTCCGATTGGCTGCGTTCGTAGCGCGCAACCAATTCCTCGGTATTGGGGTCCTTGTTATCTTGTAGCATGGTGCAAGATACTATTTTGTCATTTTATCCGCAATTTTTCCCCAAGTATCTTTCAGAGAAACGGTGCGGTTGAAAACCAATTTGTCGGGAGTGGAGTCCGGGTCCAGATTGAAATATCCAATGCGTTGGAACTGAAAGTGATCCAAGGGTTTGGCCTCTTTCAACAAAGGCTCCACGCGGGCTGAAGTCAATACTTTCAACGAATCTGGGTTCAGCAACTCCATAAAATCCTTGTCTTTTTCTTCGGCAACATTGGCCACGCTCAACAGGCGGTCGTACAAACGCACTTCGGCCGGAAGGCTGTGTTCAGCCGTGACGTATTGGATGGTGCCTTTGACCTTACGATCGGCAGCGGATTGACCTTGCTTTGTTTCAGGTATGTATTCGCAGAACACTTCGGTGATGTTGCCGTCGGCATCTTTGGCGCAACCGGTGCACGTAACCACGTAGGCGTTTTTGAGACGCACTTCGCGACCCGGACAGAGGCGGAAATACTTGCTGGGGGCTTCTTCCATGAAATCCTCCCGTTCCACCAATAAATTTTTGGTGAAAGGCACCAAGTGGCTACCAGCGGTTTCATCCTCGGGGTTGTTCACGGCATTGTTCCATTCCACTTCGCCTTCGGGATAGTTGGTCACCGTCAACTTGATGGGATCCAAAACAGCGGCCACACGGGGTGCAATCTTGTTCAACTGCTCGCGGATGCTGAATTCCAGCAAACTCAAGTCAATAATGCCGTCGAATTTGGTGTAGCCGATTTTGTCCACAAAGCTGCGGATGGATTCGGGCGTATAGCCGCGGCGGCGCAAACCGCAGATGGTCGGCATGCGGGGGTCGTCCCAACCCGAAACCTTGCCTTCTTTGACCAGTTGCAGCATCTTGCGCTTGCTCATCACCATATACGTGATGTTCAGGCGGTTGAACTCAATCTGGCGCGGGCGGTATGCACTGTCCTTAAGCTGATCCACGAACCAGTCGTAGAGCGGACGGTGCACCTCGAACTCGAGGGTGCAGAGCGAATGCGTGATGCCCTCGAAATAGTCGCTTTGCCCGTGGGCGTAATCGTATAAGGGATAAACGTTCCACGTATCGCCTGTGCGGTGGTGGCTCATCTTTAGAATGCGGTACATGAGCGGGTCGCGAAAGTGCATGTTGGAATGCGCCATGTCGATTTTGGCACGCAACACGTGGGTCCCTTCCTCGAACTCACCAGCCTGCATCCGTAAGAACAAGTTCATGTTCTCGTCCACGCTGCGGTCACGGTAGGGACTGTTTGTCCCGGCTGAAGTCGGAGTGCCCTTTTGGGAGGCAATGACCTCTGCAGACTGGTCGTCCACATAGGCCAAACCCCGCTTGATCATTTCGATGGCGAAATCGTATAGTTTGCCAAAGTAATCGGATGCATAAAACAAATGGTCCCATTGGAAACCCAACCATTGAATGTCTTCCATGATGGAGTCCACATATTCCACATCTTCCTTGACCGGATTCGTATCGTCGAAACGCAGGTTGCACTTGCCTCCGTATTGTTTGGCAATGCCGAAATCAAGACAGATGGCCTTGGCGTGGCCAATGTGCAGGTAGCCGTTGGGCTCCGGTGGGAAACGGGTTACGATCGTACCGCCGTTCTTGCCTTCTTTCAGGTCGTTTTCGACAATTTGCTCAATGAAGTGGAGCGATTTCTTCCCGGATTCCTCCAGATTGATAATTTCGGACATAAAATGGAATATGTGTTAAAAAACCTTTTATATTTGTGCTTTCGCAAAAATACACAGAATTACGCCAATCTAAAAGGGTTATAACCCAAAAACATGTTTTATAATATGTTTTTTTTTTTGGTGGGTTGTGAAAAAAGGTCAATCTTTGTGGCCGTTAACCTAATACAATCTTTTTTACCTTAAGAACTAATACCTATTGAAAACCTATAAAAAGGGCGCTTTGTGAAAAGTGCCCTTTTTGTTTCTGTGAAATTCCTTAACGTTTTTAGGATTTGTTTCGTTTATTCCGTTAACATTACAGCTTCAACGCAGCCTTCAATAGTTTATATCCCGTTGCACTTGCCTTAAGCTGCTGTCCCGATTTCAACGTGATCCGATAATTCTGCTTTTCGTATAATTCAATCTTCGAAATGCATTCCGCATGCACGATACAGGAGCGGTGAATTCGAACAAAGTGTTCAGCCGGTAAGTTTTCTTCAAAATACTTCATGGTCTGCTCCTTGAGGAATTTGCCCTCGGGGGTGTGAATGAGCACATAATCGCCTTCAGCCTGTATGAAAAGTATGGCTGAAACCTGTACGAGGTGTATCTTTTGGCCTGTTTTTACCGAAATGGTTTCCAGAAACTTCTGAGGGGAAGACAAAGCGACGGGTGTGTCGGTGCTTTCATCCTCCAACAGCTCTTTTTCGCGTTTCCAGTCCTGATAGAGCCGAATCACGCTCAAAAATAGGAGCAGTCCCAGCACGGCCTTGAGCGGCAAGGTCTTGGACAGGATGCCTACGGAGGCCGGGAAAATAATAAGCTCCAGCAAGTATCCGCCACCCACCCATACGGCCAAGAGCAATACCATCAGCGCCGAATGGTTGACGATGCGCTGCATGGGCTGCCCGCCCGAGAGCTGGGCGAAAAAGACCACGAACCAAAGCAGATAAGCCAACATTCCCGCCAAAATTCCCAACATCAATCCGTCCAACAGCAAAACGCTGGTAGGCACCGGCACCAGGCCGAACTGGCACAGTGTCAGTGCCAGTCCGGTGAGGATGCAGAGGCCCAAATACAAGATTTGGCGCGGAAAATTTTGGAAGGCAGGGTGGCGCATCCGTACAATTAGTCTTTTAGTTTGACTTCGCCGAAGGAGCACTTGCCTTGGATGAGGAGTGAGCTGCCGGAATTGGGGTTGAAAGAGGGTGCGTATCGACGATCCTCGAATGCACTGAAAGCCGTATCCCCCTGCATCTGCACGTTCCAATCGGATGGTACGATGATGATGATGTTGCCGAACGAACAGTTCACATTGAGTAGCGACTTGCCTTCGGCCAGCGACGTCTTGCGCAGGTCAAGAATGACCTCACCAAAGGAGCATTCCACGTTTCCACCTTTGAAAATTGGGTCCATCACAATGTTTTTGCGGCTGTCGAACGAAGCGTTCAGATTCAAGTAGCCATCTTCGCTACTCATCGTGGTGTTGTTGAAATTCTCAAATTTTTTGTGCACGTTCCAATTTTTCCAACAACGATGCCCATACCTTCTGGAAAGGATGAAGTAAACACCAGCGACCACGAGCAATGCCGGCCAATACAGATGCCCAAAATTCGCTGGGATGTTGAGCGCAGGGTTCACCGCTCCAATTTCTGGAATAATGTAGAAGGTGCCCACGGTCAATAAGACCAAACCTGTGAACCAAGAGCAGTCCAGCAGGAAATAAATGCCGCCGAACACCAGCCAGATGGGCCAGGAGCTGAACAAAGGTTGATACATGGTGGGAAGCAGGCCGGTGTTGACAGCCAGGAAAACCAGGCCGACTACAATCAGGATGATGGAAAAGCGCATGCCATTGTGTCTGTGGTGCATGCGGTTGATGCGGCGGGCCGCACGGTCTTCGTGTCGTTGTTGGCGACGTTCTTCTCGGGTAAGGTTTTGTGAAACGTTCATAGCGTTCGGGTTTTAAATGTTGATGCAGCAAAAGTAGCCGGCTGAAACCTGCCCGAAAAGCCCAAATCGATGAAAATAGGTGTTTTTCCCGACCAAATGCATGCTTTTGAAGGTCAATCCTCGTCCAAATACCGTTTTGAAAGGTCGTAGGCGTCGATGCGACGGTCCCGCAGGAAGGGCCACCAGCGGCGAACATTTTCCGAACGCGTCAAATCAATGTCCACGAGTAGGTTCTGTTCCTTGTCCGAAGGCGATTCCCCCAAAAGCTCCCCTTGCGGACCAGCCACGAAGCTGTGGCCCCAAAAGTCGATGCCCTTGGTTTGTCCGGAAGGATCGGCTTCGTGCCCCACTCGGTTCACAGAAACCACCGGCAAGCCATTGGCCACGGCATGCGCGCGTTGCGAAACGATCCAAGCCTCCTGCTGCCGTTGCTTTTCCTCCGGGGCATCGCTGCTTTCCCAACCAATCGCAGTGGGGTAGATCAAGATTTCAGCCCCTTGCAAGGCCATCATCCGAGCTGCTTCCGGGTACCACTGGTCCCAACAGACCAGAATGCCCAACTTGCCCACCGAGGTCTGAATGGGCTTGAATCCCAGGTCTCCCAGCGTGAAGTAAAATTTCTCGTAATAGGCAGGATCGTCCGGGATGTGCATCTTCCGGTATTTTCCGGCAATGAATCCATCCTTGTCGAACACGACGGCCGTGTTGTGGTACAGACCTGGAGCCCGTTTCTCGAACAACGAAGTCACCAGCACAATCTGCAGTTCGGCAGCCAATTCGCCGTAATGTTCCGTGATCTGACCCGGGATGGGTTCAGCCATGTCAAAATTTCCAACGTTTTCGGTTTGGCAGAAATAAAGGCTGTCGTGCAACTCTTCCAAGACCACCAGTTCGGCTCCGGCAGCAGCCAATCGGCGGATGTGAAACTCCAGCCTTCGTTTGTTGTCGGCAATGTTCTCGGTATTCATGGTCTGGACCAGGCCAGTGCGAAGTATTCTGTTCATACGGTATTCAAGTTTAGTGTGTTGGACTGAAGCAGTTGGCGAACGGCCGTCCGGTTAATCTTGCCGCTTTCGGTACGCGGCAATCGATCCAACGAAATGATTTGTTTGGGAAATTGATGGGCAGGCAGATTCTCGGCATGCAGCGTCTGTGTGAGTAAGGCGTCGTCCAAGATGCCTTCTACGACCAGAACGATGATTTCGCCGAATTTTTCGTCCGGCAGGGAAGAAATAGCAAACGGCAGGTCGATGAAGTCGCTCAGAAAAGCCTCCAGCGCTTCGGTCTGTACCTTGATGCCACCTGTGTTGATCACATTGTCGATGCGTCCCAGAATGCGGAAACTGCCATCGCCAAGCATGTCCGCGTGGTCGTTGGTGTACAATCGATGGTCGCTCACTAGGGGCGCATCTATGACCAGGCAGTTTTCAGCCGATAAAAAAACTTTGACGGAAGGCAATGGAGTGTAGTATTCCGAAGCCTCAGGGCCGTTGATGCGGCGCAAGGCAATGTGCGAAAGGGTTTCAGCCATGCCGTACGAGGCATAGACCGGGTTTGGAAATGATTTCAAGGCTGTTTCCAGTTTTGGGTCGACCGCGCTGCCGCCAATGAGCAGCACCGAGATTTGTTCCAGACGCTCGCGTTCAAGCGAAACCTGCAAGCTGTTGTAAATTTGCATCGGCACCATGGCAGCAAAACGAAAATGCACGTTCGTGTCTTTGAGGGGATAGCCCGAAGGCGCCGTCAAATGCAGATCGAGACCGGCCACCAATGCGCGAATCACCATCATCTTGCCGGCGATGAATTGCAGGGACATGCACAACAGCACTCGGTCGCCGGGAGCCAACCTCAATTGGTAGCAGGTGGCGCAGGCACTGTTCATCATCTGCGATTTCTGCACCCGAAT
>Ga0302216_1000055_pt1 | contig 53571 bp, 66 predicted proteins | sample II_Fen_N3_2_FD_194575 | JGI IMG/M metagenome (GOLD analysis project Ga0302216, IMG submission 194575) | Peat permafrost microbial communities from Stordalen Mire near Abisko, Sweden - II_Fen_N3_2 | ecosystem: Environmental > Terrestrial > Soil > Wetlands > Permafrost | place: Sweden: Abisko...
GCGCAGCGCGGCGGCTAACACAGTGGCCAGTTCTTTGGGCACCGCCAGCCATGTCTGCTCGGGGCCTGCGTTGAGGCGATTAAGCTCGGAATCGGCTTTCCAGGTGGACATCTGCTGGTCCACCCGGCCCACGGCCTGAGCCAGGCTGCGGTTGATCGCGGCGGTGTCGATGCCGGCCTCGGCATAGAACACGGCGGTGTAGCGCGTGCCCATGGTCTCGCCGTTCAGGCTGTAGCGTTGCATCTCAGTAGACGTCTTCACGGTAGCGTCCTTGTGCTTTCAGGGCCAGCACACTCAGGTGGAGCGGGGCTAACACGTTATCCAGCGCGTGCATCACGCCTTTGGCCATCTCGCGGCTGCCGCACACCAGTACCTGGGCACCGTTTTCGATCAAGGCGCGCAACGCCAGGGCGTCGCTGATCAGCCGGTCCTGCACATAGCTGCGGTCCTGAACCTGGGAAAACGCCGCGCGCAATGCGGTCAGGCGGCGGTCGGCGAGGTAACGGTTGAGCTCTGGTTCATAGAGAAAGTCCGAGGCCGGGTTGCGTCCGCCCCAATACAGGTGCATCGGGTGTTTGGCGGTGTTGTGGCGAATAAAACCGGCCAAGGGCCCGATACCGGTGCCGGCACCAATCAGGATCACCGGGTGCGAGCCTGAAGCCGGGCGAAATTGTGGATTGGGCTGGATGAACGCTTCGACCGACGCGCCGATCTCCAAGTCATGCAGGAATCCCGAGCATAGGCCACCTTCGTGTTTGCGCACGCAGATTTCCAGCACACCGTCTTCAGAACGGCTGGCCAGCGAGTAAAAGCGCGGCACCGGATTGTCCGGCGCGAAGATGCCGACCAGGTCACCGGCCTGGAAGCTCGGTAGCTCGCCCGCAGCCTTGAAGCGCAGGACGTGGGTCGGCGCGTTCACCGCTTCGCCATAGGCGATGCGCTCGGTCAACGCCAGTTGACGGGTGGGTGGGCGCTGCGCCGTATGGTTCAGCGGCAGGGCGTGGCCCAGTGGCGCCGCCAACGCGTTGCCCCAGCGCGCAAATTCCTGGGAGGATTGCCGGTTCACGGTTTCCAGCCCGAGCAATGGCGAGCCACCGGCCTGCACCATCGCGTCCTGCACCTGATGGGCGTACTGACAGAATCGGGGAAACTGCTGATCGCCAAACCCGAGGACCGCAAAGGACAGGCCGGGTTTGAGGCCCACTTGCTTCAGGCGCTCCAGGAACTGTGTGGCCGACGCGGGTGCATCGCCGTCGCCGTGGGTGGCGGTGAGGATGAACAGGCGCTGAGCGTCACGGTACGTGCCTTTCCATTCATTCATCGCGGCACTGTGAACCCGGTGCCCGGCCTGGTGCAGCGCCGCGTGCAAGGTATTGGCAAAGCCCCAGGTGCCGTTGTTTTCACTGCCCACCAGAATCACGCTGTCGGCTGAGTGGGCGGGGCTGTTATGGCGAATCTTCGGCGCGGCTTTGCGTCGCCGCCACCACAGCAGAATACCGGTCACGCTCATCAACGGCACGCTGAGGGCGCAAAGCCCGAGGGGCAAGCCCAGCCACCAGAGGCCCTCACCGGTGTGCAACTGATAGATCAATTGATAAAGGTTGTGCATTGAGTCGTGGGCCTGATACGACAACAGCGTGCCGCTGACCGGGTCCACGTAACCGTCGCCCTGGGCTGTGCGCAGGGAAAACACGTCCTCGGGGTTGCCGGGGCTTGGGTAAACCAGTTCGCGCAGGTCATTCAAATCGGTGGCCTGCAAGGCTTGCAGGCTGGCCACCGGCGGCGCCGCGCCGACGCTGATATGCGCGGGGAAGGCCGGCTCAGCCTGACTGCCGTCGGCGATCAGACCAAACGTCGTGGCGCACATGTACAGCCCACTCAAGGCCGACAGCAGCAGCCCGAGCACGGCCAGGCGCCCGACTTCGGCATGCCAGCGCTGGCTGAAGGTGCCACGCAGCGGCCGCAACAGGTTGCGCAGGCCACCCAGGCGGCGCGCCAGCAATAGCGCGCCGGACACGGAAAGCAGCAACATGACGAGTGCGCCGACGCCGGCGATCCCATGCCCGGTTGTGCCCATGAACAGCGAGCGGTGCAGGTCTTTTACCCAGCGCGAAACGGCAGACGGCTCATAGGGCCCGAGGCCCTGGCCGGTGAGTGGGTCGACGGTTTGCGCACCGGCCTGGCCGTCCTGGTTGTAGTAGATGATCACCGTTCCGGAGGCGGTGCGCTGGATCTGCTCTACCCCCGGAAAGTGCTTGGCGATGCTCCCCGCCAACTGGCCGACATTGAGCTGCCCGGCCGCGGTTGACGTGTTGTGCAGGCGTTCCAAAGCCGGATTGACGGACAGTACTGCGCCGCTGATGGCCAATATCATGACCAGCAGGGCGGCGATCAGACCGGGCAGTGAATGGAACTGGCGAAGCATATTTAGCCTCCAGAAGTCGCAGGTGCTACAGGTCGTAGGTAAAGGACTTGACATAGCCGTTGCCGCTGACCGGCTTGCCCGACCCGCCCGATGTCAGGGGGACACTGACGTCGGCGCGGCTGTCGCGCTTGTCTTCCACGGCGCTGTCGATACGGATCTGATACCCGGCATCGATCAAGGTGTCGGCCAGTTCCACGCTGACGGTGAGGCTGCGGCCGCTGCCGACACTGGCGCCGCTGAGGCCGTCAAACTCGCTCGGGTTCATGGCGCTGCCACGCGCCCAGTCGCTCAGGTGCCGGTAGTACTTGGCCTTCTTGCCGGCGACCCAAAGGGTTTTCTGGTACTGGCCGTTGGCGTCGGTGACGTAAATCGCCAGGTACGCGCCGTTGCCGCTGTAGTCCTTGAGCTGGGTGGTCAGGGTCACTTCGCGGGCCTGGGCCAGCCCCGGCAGGGCAATGGCGCCGGCGAGGCAAGTTGCAGCAATGATTTTTTTCATGAGGATGTCCTGGTTGAACGTGGTGGCGAGAGCCTGGACCTGCTGGCTGACAGCAACCTGAAAGCCTTGCAAAGACGCGATGATCATTCAGATCCTGGGCGGTTGAGGTAATCCCGGGCGTCGCCGTTGGCGCCGAAATGGATTTCCAGTTTGTGCAGACGAAGCGAGGCCGGTGCGTAGCTGGCTTCGATTGCATTGCCCTTGCGGTCGGTGCCCTTGAGCTCGTAGCAGCCGTCGTCGACCTTGATGCGCTGCACGCTCCAGCCGTATTGCTGCTCCACTTGCTGGCGCAGGGTTTCGCGTGGTTGCCAGTCGCTGACCGGCTCGCTGCAGTCTTCATCGGCCAAGGCGTACCCGCCGAGCAGGACGCTGAGCAATGTGGTGCTGACAATAAAAGCTGATTTCATGATCTGTCTCCGGCCGGATTGGCATTTGCGGCTTACCCTAAAGGTCATTCCTGACAACGAGCTGAATCTTCAGATTCGCGTCAGGTAAGGTGGGTAAGGTGCTGCACGACAACCATCACAGGAGGTGCCAGATGCGGGTTTTATTGGTCGAGGATGCACCCGGGCTGGGCGAGGCGGTGCGCGAACAGATTGCCGATGACGGCCATGCGGTCGATTGGGTGCAGCGACTGGACCATGCGAACAACAGCGTGCGCACCACGCCGTATGACCTGATCCTGCTGGACCTGATGCTGCCCGACGGTCGCGGGCTGGACTTTTTGCGCCAGCAGCGCTCGGCCGGCAACGTGACCCCGGTGATCATCCTCACCGCCCAGGACCAGATATCCGATCGCATCGCCGGCCTCAACGCCGGGGCCGACGACTACCTGGTCAAACCGTTCGACCTGTTCGAACTCTCGGCCCGGGTGGCCGCCGTGGCCCGGCGTTACAGCGGCAACCCCAACCCGCTGATCAAACTCGGCGACTTACAGATCGATATGAACGCGCGTACCGTGCAGCGCGCCGGTATCACCGTCGACCTGACGGCGCGTGAATGGGCATTGTTCGAGGCGTTTGTGCAGCGCCCCACGGCGTTGCTGTCGAAGTCGCAGCTCGAAGAGCGCTTGTACGCCTTTGGCGCGGAAATCGAGAGCAACACCATCGAGGTCTACATCAGCCGCCTGCGCAAAAAACTCGGCCGCGACCTGGTGGAAACCGTGCGTGGCATGGGGTATCGGTTGATGGCCGTATGAAGTCGTCGATCAGCCTGCAAAAGCGCCTCGGCCTGGGGTTGACCCTGGGCATGACCTTGCTCTGGTTGGGGGCGACCGTCGGCGCCTGGCTGGTGGTGCAACATGAATTGAACGAAGCGTTCGACAGCGCCCTGGAAGAGACCGCCCAACGCATCCTGCCCTTGGCCGTGCTGGAAATCAGCAACCGCGAGGAGCCGCGTACCGCCCAGCACGTCGCCACCCTGAAGATGCACAAGGAGTACCTGACGTACCTGGTGCGCGACGCCCAGGGCCAGATTCTGATGCAGTCCCATGACGCCGACCCGAACATCTTCAACGAACGGCCGAGTGAAGGGTTTTCCACCACGCAAAAGTACCGGCTGTATGGCGCGAGTGCGCTGCGCGGCACCGTGTTCATTGAGATCGCCGAGCCGCTGGGGCATCGCCGTGAGGCGGCGCGGGAAGCCTTGATGGCCTTGTTGGTGCCGTTATTGGCACTGATCCCCATCAGCTTGTTGGGCACTTGGCTGTTTGTGCGCCTCAGCCTGCGTAGCGTGTTGGCTTATCGCCGTGCCGTGGAAGCCCGTGGCGTGGGGGATTTGTCGCCGATCAGGGTGGCGCGGCTGCCGGCTGAAATCGACCCGTTGGCCGATGCGGTCAACCACCTGCTGGAGCGCTTGCGCAAGGCCCTGGAGGCTGAGCGCAGCTTCACCGCCAACAGTGCCCACGAATTGCGCACGCCGTTGGCGGCGACGTTGGCGCAGATCCAGCGCTTGCGCCAGGAAGCACCGGAAGGCCCGTTGCGCGTGCGTGCGGCGAAGATCGAAGACTCCCTGCGCGAACTGGCGCGGCTTTCGGAAAAACTCATGCAGTTGGCCAAGGCCGAGGGCGGCGGGCTGTTGTCCGAGGCGCCCCAGGACCTGATTCCATTACTGGCCCATGGGGTCGATGAGTGGAATCGCAGCAGCGGGCAGCGCATCGGCTTGCAACTGCCAACCGAGGGCAGTGTTTATTGCGCGATTGACCCGGACGCGTTCGGCATCCTGCTGCGCAACTTGATCGAGAATGCGTTGAAGTACGGCGCGGTGGATCAACCGGTCGAAGTCAGCCTCTCGGACCAGGCGTTACTGCGGGTGGTCAACGGCGGACCGGCCGTGCCGGCGGCGGTGTTGCAGCGCCTGACCGAACGATTCGTGCGTGGCAGCAGCGAAGCCAGCGGTAGCGGGTTGGGCCTGGCGATTGCCAAGACCATCGTCCAAGGGGTCGAGGCGCGTATGACCCTGGCATCGCCAGCGACAGGCAGGGAAGACGGGTTTGAAGTGAACGTTCAGTTTTTACGCTTGCCGACATGAACGTTCATCGAGCCCCGGCGGCTGTGCCACTCAGAAGTCCAGGGTGACGCCGGTATACAGCGCCCGCCCGTCGCCGGGTGAGTGCAGCGAGGCCTGGGCGCCGTCCGGGTCATACCAGACGTATTCGTAGTAGCGGTTGGTGAGGTTTTTCAACTGCAGGTCGACACTGACCGATTCGGTCACTTGGTACGTGGCGCCGAGGTTCATCAAGACGTAGCCGCCGTAAGTGCCCTTGGTGTTCTCGCGTTCCAGGTAGTAGTTGGTCTGGCCGTTCATCCACGCCGTCAACTGCAGCGCACGCGTGGCCTTGTAGCTGACGCCGGCGTTGTACAGGTGATGAGGGATGTGGTCGATTTCCTGGCCTTTACTGTTGGGCAAACTTGAGCTCGGCTGGAGGATTTTCGAATACTGCCAGGCGTAGGCCATCCAGATGTCGGTGCGCTCGTTCGGGTGCAGGTTCAACTGCGCGTCATATCCCCAGCGCCGGGTTTCACCGACGTTATCCGACTCGCCGCTCGGGTCGTTGAGCCGGCGACTGACTTCACCACTGGCCTCTTGCTGCCAATAGGCGACGCGGCCATCGATCCAATCCGCCGGGGTGAACTTGATCCCGGTTTCCCAGCCTTCGTTGATCGACGGCGCCAGGTTGGTATCCCGCGGTGGAATCTTATAGGCCGCCGCGCCAGTGCCGACCTGGAAGGTACGCCCCCAGTTGGCGTAGACGCTGGCCACGTCCCACGGTGAATACACCACGCTGAGCTTGGGTTGTTTGATCAGCCCATAGTCGTTGATGTCGTAGTCCATGCCGGTCATTTCGTTGGTGAAGTTGCCCTGGATCTTATCGACGCGATACGCCGGGACGATTTTCAGCGACTCGAACGGCTTGATCTCGGCCTGGACGTAGGCGCCGTAGGTGTCAAAGTCGAATTGCTGGTCGCGGGTTTGGGCCAGGCGCACGCGGTCTTTGGTGCGGTAGCGCTCACTCTTGTTCTGTTGCTGCTGCATGTCCGCGCCGCCTTCCAGGGCGAAGTCGTACAGCCAGCTGACTTCCGGGCGCCAGGTCAGGGAGGTGAGGGCGCCGTACTGGGTTTCGTAGGCGTCGCGCTCCTGCTGGGCGCTGGTGCGCCAGTATTGCGTCCAGCGCCGGTCGTCGAAGGTATTGACGTAGGTTTTTGCCGACCAGGCCAGCGTCTCGGCCAGGTCGGTGTCGAAGTGCACGCTGACCTGGTTCATCCGCCGCGTGCCTTTGTCGGTGGCGTTGTAGCTGTTGGTCATGCTCGGGTGCTGGTGGGCATCCTCTTCACTCAGGTAGCCCGGTTCCTGCGCCTCGGTTTCGTAGTGACGGGCGATCAGGCCGATGCGGTAGCTGTCGTCGTCCGGGGTGTAGAACCATTTGCCGGACATGGAAAACTTGTCCGCCTCGGCGTGATCGCGGTAACCGTCGGACTTCTGATAGGCGAAGAAGTAGTTCTGCGTCCAGTTGCTGCCTTCGATGCCCTTGGCCAGTTGCGTTTCCTGGGTGTTGTAACTGCCGTAGCGCACCCGCGCCTTGGTGTAGTCGCCGCCGGTGCGGGTCAGCATATTGACGTTGCCGGCGATGTTGTTCAGGCCGTAGCGCGCATCGCTGGTGCCACGCACGACTTCGATGCTGTCCAGCTCCATCGGGAAAATCATGTCCATGAACGGCATGTTGCCGTCGTTGCTATTGCTTGGAATGCCGTCGATCAACAGCTTCACTGCGTTGACTTCGCCTTCGCCGTTAAAGCCGCGAAAGGAAATCTTGCCGGAGGTGGTGCCTTGGTTGAACTCGGTGAGCATCACCCCCGGCGCACGGCTGAACAGCTCCCAGCTGTAGTTGACCGGCATTTTTTCGAGAATGTCGGCGCCGAGTACATCCACCGAACTGAGCACGCTGCTGGTGCTCAGCGGGCCACTGCTGGCGCTGGTGCCCTGGACCGTGACGGTGCCGAGGGTGAGGGTTGAATCTTCGGTTTTGCCGGTTTCGGCCAGGGCCGAGGACAACGGGTTGAGGGCGAACAGGCCGATGGACAGCAAGGGCCATAGCGGGCGGGACACAGAGACACGCTTTGCGCGAGGCAAAGTCATTCGAGCAGGCATAACGCACCTTTCCTGATGATCAAGACACTTCGAGGACGCCCAGTCGGGCGGCTGATAAGCAGATCGGGCCGCCTGTGGGGCGGCGCCGGTGTCGATCAAGCGGTAGGGGAGGCGCGCGGGCTCAGGCTCGGCCAGCGGATTCTGGGGTGCAGCGTCGGCAACTCGGGGTTGTCGAGGGCGGTGTCGGGCGCGTAGCGCGGTAGGAAATGTCTGTAGTAGTTGGATGGCAGTGCCGCCAGCCCTGCATGACCGCAGCAGCAATCGCTGTGTTTCATGGCGGTGCTTGACGGAGCCGTCTGGAGCGGGTCGATCAGCTTGCTCAAGTTGGGCGGCAGCGCTTGCGAGGCACCCCCCGAGCAGAATCCGCCCCACAGCAACAGTCCCATGTCCGGCGTCTGCATGGCGCGGCTGAGCGGCATGGCCAGCATGTTCAGCACGACGGCCAGGCAGGCTATCCAGGGACTGATGCGTTTGAGACGAGCCATGAACGAAGTCGATTAAAAGGGGTGAACATTTAGCGGCAGTTCAGGCACAAAGTAAAAGCCCGCTCGTGCGCTATTTTGCCGCAGAGCAACCGTCTTTTTTTGCGTGGCGCACGCAGAAAAAACAATGCCCCGAACAGGTCGGGGCATTGGTCAGGCGGGTGTGTTTTGGTTCAGCGGCGAACTTCTGCCGTGTTCGGGCGGTTCTTCAGGTTCTTGTCGGCCTTGTAGCGCAACGCAACGTCCGGCACCGAACCGCCCTTGCCGGTCTCGACCCAGTTGCGAATACGGCTGGCGTCGGCGAAGTGGGTGAACTTGCCGAAGGCATCGAGGATCACCAGCGACACCGGGCGGTTACCCATGCTGGTCACCAGCACCAAGCAGTGGCCGGCCTGGTTGGTGAAGCCGGTCTTGGTCAGCTTGATATCCCAGTTGGCGCGATTGATCAGGTGGTCGGTGTTGGAGAAACCCAAGGTGTAGTTGGGCTTGCGGAACGCGACGGTCTTTTCCTTGGTGGTGCTCAATTGGCTCAGCATCGGGAATTTACGCGCGTAGGCCAGCAGCTTGCTCAGGTCCCTGGCGGTCGACACGTTATGGATGGACAGGCCGGTAGGCTCGACGTAGTGGGTGCTGGTCATGCCCAGCGCCTTGGCCTTGGCGTTCATCGCCGCAATGAAGGCTGGGTAGCCGCCCGGGTAGTGGTGGGCCAGGCTGGCGGCGGCGCGGTTTTCCGAGGACATCAGGGCGATCAGTAACATCTCTTTGCGCGGCATTTGGCTGCCGATCTTCACCCGGGAGAACACGCCTTTCATTTCCGGCGTGTCGGTGATGTTGATGTCGATGTACTCGTCCATGTTCTGCTTGGCTTCCAGCACGATCAAGCCGGTCATGAGCTTGCTCACGGAAGCGATGGGCACCACCACGTCCGGGTTGCTGGAATAGATGACTTTGTTGGTCTGCAGGTCGACCAGCATGGCGCTGCCGGAAGCGATTTGCAGTTTCGAGGTGTCACGCGGGGCCAGGGTGGTTTCGGCGGCGTGCGCACAGGTGCCTGTGAAAGCAAATAAAAGGCTGACGAGAGAGAGACGAATTTTCACGCGGATGAACTCGCTAAAAAAGTAAGAAATACCGTTCTGCAACGGGCTATATGAAAAATGACGTTACATTTTAGGAGTATGGATCAGAAAACGATAGAGAGCCTTTAAATAAAGGCTGTAAGACGATGATTGGTTAGGCTTGTACCAATTCTGTACCAATCAAGGACTGTTCTAGCTTCCCAACTTCCGACCAGTCACTTGTGGATGACAGCCATTTTGCGTAAGTCGTCAGCAGAACCTGGATGCTGTGCCCGAGCTGGCCCGCGATGAATGCGGTGTTCATCCCAGCCATCAGGCACATAGTGGCATAGGTGTGACGGCAGTTGTACTGCGGGCGCGGGCGCAACTTCAATGCGGTCAGCGCCTTTGCAAACTGATGGCTCGTTTGTGACGGCCGGCAGATAAACTCGTTTCCGCCAGATGGCGGGAACACATATTGAGATTCGTTCTTAATCCTCCTTCGCTGCACGCTGCGTTCCTTAGCGATCACCTTCGCCCGCTCCAGGGCATTGATCGCTCGGCTATTCAGCATCACAGTTCTTGCGTACTTGGTCTTGGTGCGCTCTTCCACAACCCCGTCCACGACGATGCGGCAGACGTGCGCCACGCGCTTCTCCATGTCGATCTCATCCCAGCGCAATGCCGCTATTTCGCCTGTCCTCATCCCACTGAAAAAAGCGAATTCAAAGTAGGCGGCAAATATTTGCACGCCCGGTTTTTTGAAGTTCGCATACATCCACTCGATGATCGATGCAGCCTCGCTCGCAGAAAACGGGTCGACTTGTTTTTTCGCTTTCTTCGGGAGTTTGATCGGTGCCGCAGGGTTACGGTCAATAAGCTCATCCTGCACGGCCGCCTTGAGAAGAGAGCTCACTCGGGCAATCGACTCGCGCTTAATCGACTGGGTTTCCCAGACGGTTTCGCTGATGATCCTGCGCAGAACCATGGTGGTGATTGCCGTTATCGGGAGCTGGCCAAGCCATGGCATCCAGTAGGTGTTGATCGTTGCGCGATAGTTTCTGCGCGTGCCGGGCACGATCTCCAGGCTATTGATCCAGGCCTGGGCGTACTCGCCGAACGTCATCACCAGTGAAATGGGCATATAGCTGGAGTTCGGGAATAGTTCAGCGTATCGCTGATCATCCAGAACCCCATGCTTTGCCAGGCTTATTACTTGATCGCGTAGATCGGCTGCCGCTTTAATCCCTTTTGGTGTTTGTGGGTGTGCGAGAGTCTCGCAGCGTCGCTCGCCTCGCCAGGTGAACCGAATGCGAACGGACTGGCCAACGAATTCAACTCCTGTGGGCAGGCCCATTGGCTTTCTAGCCATGCTTCATATCTCCTGATGCTATAAAAAATCCGGTTATCTATCTTGTTCCACACACCTTCGGGGATGACCCCGCGGTCTCGCTTGCCTTCCAGCGCCCGCTTGGTGGTCCCGATGATCTCGGCCATGCGGACCTCCGGAACCTTGTCGAGCTGGAATGCCTCGACATCGCGCTCAACTGGCAGCGGCCGGATCAAAACAGTTTCTTCAGGCATGACTTCGTCCTTGCCGCTATAGCGACTGACTTTGAAGGGGGAGGGAGTAGCTGTAGACTCGAGCTAACCTCATTAAACGGCGTAACTTTATGAGTCGAGCAAACGGCTATTTGATTTTTTTCTACTGCTGCCTATTATTTCTGGCGGGCGTTGTATTTGGGTTTATTTTTACAAAAGGTGGAGAGATTGGCTTAGTAACTTTTCTCAGCGCTGCTTCAAGCCTTGCGACGATCGGAGCAGCGTTAACAGCGATTTATGCTCTCCATGCTTGGTATCCACAATTCAAGCACACAGAAAAATATAAACTGATAAAGGAGGTTCAGTTAGTTGCTTCAAATTCAGGCGTTGTTAGAGATTTTATCTATTCCCTAAAAGCTGGGCTTGTGGCAGGTATTGACTCAGGTTCTACGGCGAATGGGCAGCCCTACGCACCAATTCCCCAAGCAGAAATGACTGCATGGTGGCGACATATGGACGCCCTCCAGTATGCGTGGAGGAATATGTGCGATCTCCTGAGCGAGAACGAAATTCGCGCTTTTACAACCTCCCCAGACGATATTGAACAACAAACAAAGGATTTGGTTTCGGAAGTGATGGATGTTGCATACGAGGACAATGCTGACAACAGACGCTTGAAGTTAATTCGTAGAGCAATATATGGGGCTGAGGCAATTGCTTTGAAGTACGATGAACTAGACAGGAGTCTGCGCATCCTGTTGAAAGACCTTTCATCCTGACACCCTTCATTTCGTCGATACCAGATCATGGGCATTCACAACCGTCATGCCGGCCTGCTGTTCCTGGCGCAGCGCCTGCTGCACTGCCTCGACAACCCGACGCAGGTACGTGAACTTGTGGTTTTCTTCGACAGCCTTGCCGTCGAGCGGGTAGTGCCATTCCTCACCGAACAGCTCGGTCAACAATCTGCTCTGGTGCCAGCATTCGTTCGGGCTCTCGATACTGCGCAATGAGTCGATGTCGTGCCAAAGCTCGCGCGCCTCATCCTTGCTCAGTTCGCCCAGCTCCCATTCGTGGCGCCCGGTCTGTTGCCGGCGGCGCTGGACGATGCACTTCTTGGCCAGGGTGTGCAGCGCCTCTCCGCTGAATACGGTTGAGCTGATTCCACGATCCAGGCAATTCAGGACATAGTCCCAACCGCAGTTCGTGACGAACTCGGCGACGGTGCGCGGGCCCATACCACCCCAGTACGCATTCCAACTGTTGTCCCAGCAGTTGATGGTGATCTTGCCCTGGGCTGTCTGGTAGCTCGGATCGGATTCGGTCGGGCAGTCGCGCCGGCCGAAGTCCTCGAGGAAGACGGTGATTGGGTCGAGCCGTGGCGCGCCGGTGATGACCAGCTTTGTGACTGTCGAGCGTTCGACCATGAGCAGTGCGGCGATTTGGTTTTCTGTAGGCATGGGGAGTCCTTGCCGGGCCATGCCCGGGCGATGGAGTGGATAAGTCGAAGAGACAAATTTCCCTATATTGCGCGGAGATCTCAGGTTGCAATGACAAGGTCCGGCTATCAATCAAGCCGGAGCTCTACCGCATGAAACGACTGACCGAGTGGATCAACCTGATCGCCGCCATCCTCCGCCTGATCGCGGTGATCATCCGTACCGGCTGGCTTTGAGCTACGATGGCCCCTTCCTTTAAATGGGCTGGACCATGACCAAGCACGATATTTACGATGAGATCGAAGGCTTTCAGGTTTGGAACTACATGGAATGCGACAAGGACGTGGAAGGTCGGGAGACCTGGCGTATCAACGTCGAGATAAAGCGTGGTGGTGAAGTGGTAGTGCCGGTTGTTGCGGGTGACCGAACCTATGTTGACCGAGGACTGGCGCAGGTGGCTGGGCGTGAGGTCGGTGCCAAGCTGATTGCTGGCGCAGGTCTGTAGGGTTGCTATGGGCCTGGGAACCCGGCCTGTTGCGTGAGGGAGTTACGCGCTGGCGATGATGTCGGCTTCTGCCATCTCGCAGAAAAATGAGCAAGCGGGCAGTTTTTCATTGCGACGCACCGGCCCATCGCCAAGGTCGCGCAGAGAAAACCGCTCGTTCGTTGTTCGGTTTCGGTGCAGGTAACTGCCTGGGCCAAGCTCGTCCTGAACTTTGCACAGTTCCTCGAATAGCTCGGGGAAGTCTTCTCGTATCGCTCGAAAGTAACCTTCGCCGCCTTTCACGCAGCCGATGCAGTTGGCGTTGTCGTATCCCTTGAGGTACATGTAGGGCAGTTCTATCCCAGCCCGCAGGATCATCGCCTTGCAATCCTCTTTACCCAGGCCAGCGTCAATCAGAGGGGCAATAACAGGGCGATCAGGGTTTCGGTCCCGGAAGTCATCCAGGCGGTCCACCTCTTCGGCGGTGTAGCCGAACACCATAACGTCGTCCGGTTGCTTCCATGCATCGAGCAGACGACGTTTCAGTAACTTGGTGCAGGGAGCGCCGTTTCGGCCCTTCATGAAACGCTCGCGTCTAAAAACTTGAATGATGTCTGCGCCGTACTTCTCGTCGCGCAGCTGCGCGATTTCCTGACCGAACCACTCCTGGCAGTCCATCAAGAACCGCCGGTTGTCTTCATGCTCGTTTGCCAGAAACGCATTGATGATCTGCACGTCGTGCGTCGCGCCGTACTGTGCCAGGGCCAACTTCGTGGCCACAGCCGAGGCAGCGCCGCAGCTGAACTGGCAAACGATTCGTGGTCGTTGTGCGGACATTGGGGATCCTCGCCGGGTATATTTACCGGATAAACGTCAGGGTGGGAATTTGGGATGCTGAACGATTGGGGTAAGGAATTAATAAAGCCTTGGGTATCAGTTCAAAATGCAGCTCTGGTCGGCACGGTGATTTTTGTTATCGCTTTATTCAAGCCGAGTAGCGAGCAACTGGCCGCATGGGTTCAGGCGGTAGGATCGGTCGCTGCAATCCTCGCTGCGATACGGATCGCCTCAGGTCAGCGCAGGGAGCAGCTTTTCAACGAAGCTCAGCGCAAGGAAACACAACGTCAGACAATTAACGTACTGACTGAAAGAGCGAGACGTGGTGTGGTTTTTGTGCCGAACTCCGAACTTTCTCTTATGAGTTCATTGGCCATCGTTACCGGGCTTCGTAAAAGCTTTGAGTCAATCGCGCTTCTTGATCTACCTGATCCGAAGCTTGTTGAGCCCATCAGTACGATCCGGGATTCGTTGCGAGCTCTCGAAGTTGGGCTGAGTGAATCGTCAAAAACAGGAAGTCTTATGCGCTATGTCGTAACGCAGGAGTGCTGTCTATGGGTGGCATTGATCATTACCGCATCCAAAAAAATATCGCCAATAATCTACGAACCAGAGATGTAAGCATTGCTGGTTTGATTCGTTGATATGGGGTATTACGTGTGACCGGCATGGAGCCGGATCAAGGAGTGTTGCGGTGAGCTACAAGACTAGAATCGTTTTCACAGTCAAAGAATCAGGTGATGGTGTTCCGTGCTTGAACATGGAGTTTCACGACAACATCCCCGGCCTTCCAGATGATCCCCCGGCTTTCGATCTGAACCCTGGCACAGACCTGAAGAAAGCAAAGGAAATTGCGGCTTACCTCAACGAGAACCTGGCTGCGTTTCGACCATTTCCTCTCGCGTCAAAACCTGGGTTTCAGCAGGGAGTTAAGTAGCCTGCATTAAGCAGCCTTTCGCTGGCTCAACACCATCTGACGGGCGGCTTCAAACTCGCTGCCGAGAATCTCGGCGGCGCCTTCAATCGTCTCGATGTCATCATCGAGTCGAATCCCCAGGTTCAGATAAACCGCGCCATCCAGTTCGAAGAACACACCGCCGCCCAGCCAAAGCGCGCCGTGTTCAAGCCCATTGCTTCCCACGCTTCATCCTGATCGATGCTCGTCGGGCAATACTCCTTCCACAGCATGCTCAAGCGCTCATGCTCGGCAATCTGCGCGGAGCTATCTTTTTTCGAGGTGCCTTTGGCTGGCTTGGCGCTGGAGCGTAGCGCGCGGTAACCGGTGGTGGCAATTTGGTTTAAATTGGGGTTTTATAGGCGAGTAGGCACGCTTGGATGCAAATATGAATAAATCGCTGAGAAAAGTCTTAAAACGGATATATGACGCTAACTACTTGCCAGCTTCCGAGGTTGTTAAGCTCATAGAAGTAAGAACTGGTGATCACCATGACTTCTATCCTCTTGCCGCGCTGGTAGAGGCTAACTATTTAGCATTCACTGGTGGTCAACCAACGAATGACGAGCAATTTCGCAACTCATTGCTGGCGCAGACGTTTCAGTGCTACCGGCTGGGGCGCGGCAAGCAATCCTATAAAAACGTAACCGTATTCGATCGCGAGGATAACGAAGAGGTCTATTTTTACATTGGGCCAAAGGCGATTGAGTTTTTCGAGAGTCGTCGATCGGACACAATCAAACTAATGACTTCTGCCGGTTTGAGTTTTTTTGCAGCGGTTACAGTTGCTGTCATCGCCTACTGGTTGAGAAAGTTTGGAGGCGCTTGAATCTCGTCTCCTGGATCGGCTGCGATCTCGGCCATGCTTTTCTCGTAAAATGCTCGCGACACCTTTTCTGGGACCTCATAAGGTGTCGTGACATTCCGCAGCATCCAAACTTGGGTTTCGAAGTCGGTGCCGATCAGGTTCCTCAGCAGCCGCTGGTGAATGTCCTGCTGATTGTTGATTCCGTGGGCCTCCATGATCTTCTTCAGGTCTGCCTTGAAAACTCCGGCTACTTCAACCGTAAATTTCTCGACGCCCAATGCTGCGTCCTTCGCTGCCGCCTTCTCGCGTTTGCGGCGCTGCTTCTTGGCTTCCGCCGTCAGATCTTCCTCGGCCATGGCCTACCTCTTCGATTCCACTTGCCGGGAGCGCCAGCCATGTCGGTCGGCGGCGCGCGGCGGTGATCTTGTTGATGCGCCTCATGGGGTGTCGGCGAACTTGACGTCGTTCTCTTGGGCGATCAGCGGGACACGCTTGGACGCTGCTTCGAACTGCATTGCGAGGTCGTGAGCAGCCTTATAGGCCTGGCGGAAGGCGCGAGTCTTGCCAGTGGTGAGGTCGACGATCTGGAACATGCCGACGCTTTCGCCTGTTACCTGATAGCGCACCGGTTTTTTCGGCATCGGTCGATCAGTGCGACTGAAGAACGCGGCTCGCGCAGCGTTGGTTTGTTGCAGCAGCACACCGAGTTCGTCGATGCGTTCTTGAAATGATGGATGCATGGCTGATCCCTCGGAGTGGTTTGCGTTTATTCGTCAGCAACCTGACCGCCTGGTCTGTGCCGGTGGGCCCAGGGGAGGGTGCTGACGGATAAAGGCGAGGCGTAAAAAAGCCCGATCGGAACCGGGCTTTCGTTGCGGTACATAGACCTCCCTATGTCACGCAGGGGGTGGCGGTCGAGCGCCTGAGTTTGTTGTTTACATGGCTGCCAATCCTCCGTTCTGGGTGGGTTCAAATGCAGGTGACCGGCGCGCGCCAGGTGTTCGTCCGCATCCCGCTGCCCACTCATTGAATGGGCAGAAGTGATGCTTACAGGTGGTCTTTCAGATTCAGCCCCAGCAGCTTGGCGCTGCGCTCGAGGGCGGTCAGCTCGGCCGGTTCGATCTCGCCGTCTGCCTCGGCCACGGTGAGCATCACGTTGAGTACGGTCAGCGCTTCGGACGGGGAGTGAGCCAGATCGCCCAGCTCTTTCTCGGCGTTCTGCCGCAGGATGCGAGCCCCTGACTTGAAGTCGGTCTTGGCGCGATCGATGGTGTTGGACAGTTCAGCGCCGAAGCCCTGGAGCGCCGGGTTGTTGCTCAGGATGGTTTCGATCTTCGACAGTTCGCTCTCTTGCAGCTCGCCGTCGGCGGCCGCAACGTAGATGCTGCCGTACACAACCGCTTCCATCAGGTCACGGTTTGCCAGCTTGGCTACCGCCGCGCGGGCCTGACCTGATTTCTTGCCGAACAATTTGCCTAACATGGTTATTCCTCTGGGTTGGGTTACATCCCGCTGCACCCTGTCGCCAAGGTGCAGAAGTGATGCTTTCCCTCCTACTGCCGCCGGAAGGGGCGGGGCGCATTGCTTGCCGGGTCACTCACTCAGTTCTGGCGTTTCACCATCGGGCAGCCGTCCAGGTTGTTCCTGTCGTTGGCAGGCTTTCGGGCCTGTCTGCTCGCCGGTCGCCGGTAGAGGCAATGCGGTCTGTTGGTGTTTCTGTGTTGCGCTGACTGTTAAAGAGCGGTGGGCTTCGTGTGCTTGCTCAGAAGCACAAGTCGGCTTGCATTAATAAAAGCATGCTTGTAATTTGAATGCAAGCACGCTTGTGTTTATTTTTATTACTGTATGCATGAACAGTATTGTGGGTGAGGTGGCTATGGCTAAGCAGAAGGGAAGCCCGGCGCAATCGACGCGGGCAGAAATGACGTGTATGGAAAGACTGGGCCTAAGGGTGTCGTCGATGATCAATCACCCGGTGGCGCAGGCGCAGCGATGGGTGACGATTCATCGCCTGGACACGGACGGGGATCGGGAGTGGGAGGAGGTACTGGGAGTGATCGCCGACACGGACGAGCTTGAGTTGATGCTCAACGACGACGGCAGCGTGACGGTGAGGTGGGAGCAGCAGGAAGTGGAGAAGGCGGGAAGGGGAGAGGTTGAATTTGAGCAGGAAGAAGAGGCGGCGCCTTTCTGATAGGCATGAAAAAGCCCGCGTTGAGCGGGCTTAGTTTCAAATACTTTAATGGCTGCGGTACTTTTTCCCAAGGTCGCTGTATACGAGTTCTAGCGCATCGTCTGATTCAGAAAATGGCCAGTGCTCTTTAAGCTCTGTTGGGTTTTCATGAGCCAACAAGTAAGAAAGAATAGCTACTGGCTGTGACCAAAATACATCTGAGTCAATTCTAGACTTGATTCTATCGCTAATGTATTTTCGGTGATTCAGGAACTCATCGAGCGAGTACAGTACGTCTTCCTTTAATAGGTCGGTAAGATTTTCTAGCACAAGCATATTGAACTTTTGATCTTTGAATTTTTTATTTGAGGTGTAAGAGTCATAAATTCCCGTGAGCTGCTCAAGCAGCTCTCCGCGAATTTTAGTTTCCGACTCCAATATGCTCATTGTCTCACAGAATAAGTGATCAGCGGTTTCTATAAGTGCTGCGCTGCTAGATACGAACCGAATAGCCCTGCTTGGCGCTCCCCATGAACTTTTATAAATGCTGTCATGGACTACCTCCGCATAGGCATGCTGCATAAGAGTACGTATCTGTAACTCGCAACACGTTTCTTTTGGTATGTGAATGCCATCGATTACGGTTGCAAGTTTAGCACGAATTTCAAAGTGGTGGGATTGGTATCCGAATTTGTCAGGAGCGCTCTCATACTCTTTCGATGTATCACGCGACTTTTGTATTTCCAAATCGGCATAAGAACTTAGTGATCGACATAATTCATCTACATGAGGGCTGAGAAGGCAAACAGCACGCACTCCCACTAGGTCCGTCATGTCAATCATCGGGTTTTTGTATGACTTTCGAGAGAGCTTGCCAACAGCGGAATCAATCTCCTTTACTCTGCTTGTAAGTATTTGCAGGGTTACTCCCTGAGCCTTTGCTAGACTTTTAACTAGTTCAAGGACATGATTTCCCCAGCACCGAAGCTCCGGTTGAGCAATAGTCAACTTGTCCTTGAACTCTTCAGGAGTCATATTATTCTTGACCTTGCACTACGCCCTTGATGCGCACAGGGGTGTACCCGTCCACCTGAGGTTCGACCTTGACATATTCAGCGAAGTCGACTTCAGCAGGAACTTGAATTTTTATCCCAGTACTGAAGTCCACGCGACGAGGTCGGCGCAGTTTTGCCTTAATATACGCGAGGTCTTTTATCATCGCCGTATCAGGGAGCCCTGCACTGGTCATCGCCTGAACATAGTCGTTTCGAACTTCTTTGGGTAGATATTCATCTGAGAACGTAGTTATCGACATTGTACCTTTGTTACTACGCAGGTCTGAGCGTAGGGCTTCAAGGAGTGCGCCTCGCTCTTCCGGACTTACGGGCAACGTGTTAATAAAAGTTTTGGTGCTCTCATAAAACTTTCTGGTTTGATATTTTGAAGATCCGACAATGTTCATTCCCAGAAAAGCATTGTAAAAATACGCTGCTGCCGACTTGGTTTCGGTGCTGGTAAGCAAGTGGTCAAATAGGAAGTATCTGTAGTTGTGCTGAAGAAAGAGGCCGTCCTTAGGCGCTTGATAGGATATCTCAACTATTAACCCGATCTTGTATAGTCTTTGGGTTTGGGATAGAAGCATTTTTTTAATAAGGGTCAGACTAACCGATCCGTTTACTTCAACAATGTTAAATCCTTTATCTGTTTCTGCCTTTATGACTGCTATATATGGGTTTTGATTTATTCCGACCTTACCAGCCAAAACAATCAATATTCCGCCCGGCCATTTGGGGTTTGTCTGTGCGTCCGCAAGGTCCTCTGCGATTTTTTTTGATCGAGCTACGAAGTCTACGTCATTTGCTCGGATCATCGCGGCAGCTTTCTGCATGAAAGAGTTTGCGTCTGTTTTCTCTACGTTAATTTCGATGCCGTGAGAAGCGCTCCCCAGCGCCTCAGTCACTCGAACCTGTACAAGATCACGCGAATCAACATCCAATGTAATCAAGTCATCAGATAGTTGCGGAGGAACTAAAACCCCTTCTTTGGTTCGGGGGTTAATCGTATGTGCCACCATTCTTTCGATAGAAAGAGCTTCAAACTCGAACTTGCTCATAATGTCCCTATAGTTTCTGTTGGCTAGTATATTGTTTTAATTATTTGTTGTGTGATTTATAGCTTTGAATATGCAATAGGAAGATGTTCTAGTTATAGTGGGCTCCCATTCCATACATAAAGCACCCGAGCCAAGATATGGGTGTCGTCCACACGAATCTCTTCAATGTCGTGGTGCTTGTTGTCCGAGATCATCTTGAAGCGGTCCTTGCCTTTCTTCTGTAGGCGCTTCACGTACAACATGTCGTCGTGGGAGAAGAGGTAGATGCCGTCCCCGGTGAACTCCCTGATCGTGATGTCGACGAGCAAGGGGTCGCGATCTTTGATCGTCGGCGCCATCGACTGGCCCCATCCGGTGATCATCTTGAGATGGAAGTGCTCTTTGAACGTGACACCCATCTCGCGAAGGTGCTTGGGGCTGACCCTTATGTCCTGAAGCATTTCCGGGAATTCGTGTGGGATCTGCCCGCCACCCATCGCTGCTCGCACATCGTAGTGGGCAATCCATACTTCATCGCCAACCTGACCTGCCCGAGTAAAGTCGACGTTCACTACATTGGTCGACTTCGACTCCAGAGCCACCTCTTCAACTACCTCGGCGATTCGCGCCCGGGCTTCTTCCGACAAGCCCCGGCCATGCTTCGCGAGCATCTGCTTGACCAGATCTACAGATGACTTATTGCCGGCTTTTGGAGCATTCACGACCTTCCGGCTCGGGGGCTCACCCTTGCCAGATAGCAGCCAATCAACCGTCGTGTCATAGCCTTCAGCGATAGCGACAAGATTTTCGTTCTTTATATTGCCGGTATCGCCTGCAAACCACTGACGAACAGCTTCGTAGCTGACCCCGCAGGTGGTCGCTATATCCCTTTTGAATCCTCGCGGCCCGATCTCAGGCTTTCGCGCAAGGACGAGTTTCGTAATCCGGTCAGTAATTTTCATGCAAGCAATCTACAAGTTAGCTTGGCAAGCATGCTTGCTTAGTAAACACAAGCATGCTTGAATTGCCGTATATCCAAAGGAGTCAGCCATGAACCGTGCCGACGCAATTAACCATTTCAAAGGGATCGCGCCCCTCGCCAAGGCACTCGGCATCACATACGAGGCTGTCAGGCAATGGGGTGACGAGATTCCTGAGCTACGTCAGTACCAGCTTGAACTTGTAACTGGCGGCCAATTGAAGGCCGAAAAAAAGAAAACCGCTGCATAAACCGTCCTTGTCATTGATCTGTTGAGCGAATGATCGCTGCACCAAGCGCGCGCTGCCACGGAAACGAATTTGAGGTTTTACGAATGGAAGATTTCTTGAGGGCTTGCCACACCACCATCAAGGAAAGTGGGGCAGAGCAACTGGCCGCGAAAATGTGCTTGGCGCACGTCAGCCTGCTGCAGCGCTCGAACCCAGATAACGCAGCTCATCACCTGACTATCGAGCATCTGTTCGGCGTTCTGCTGCACACCGGCGACATGCGCTCGCTGATTTCACTTGCTGATCGCTTCGGCTTCGAGCTGGTGGCTCGTGAAAAGCCGGCAGCCAAACCGCTGATGGCTGCGCTGGGACTTCTGTCCGCGGAGTGCGGTGATGTTGGTCGATTGATTTTCGATGCAGCGGCTGACAACCACATCAGCCAGCACGAAAAAGCCCAGGGCGAGAAAGCAATCCTTGAGGCAATCGAGGCGCTGCATGTTCTGCGTGAGTCGCTCAAAGCCGCCTGAATCACAGGCATAAAAAAGCCGCCTGGCAGGGCGGCTTAGTACAACTTCATTTCGAGGTGAATAGTGATCAATAACTCGCCAACAGTCAATAGATACGCGGGGGGCGCGACACTTTCCGACAATTCCGAAAACGTGTCTCGACATCTCACAGATAACCAATCCGCCGCGATGAATGCCGCGCTCCTGATTGGCATCCAGTACTCGCCTGAATCCAAGTCTCAATTCCGCCGGGAATGCCTCAATCACTTGAAGGCGTCCCTGGCTCCTGCCCAGGATGTTTCCGCATGAGCACCATCATCATGAGCCTGTGCTGGCCTTTGCAAGGTATGAGTGGCCCGCAGAAAGCTGTCCTGATATCCCTGGCTGACAACGCAAACGACGAGGGTGTTTGCTGGCCTTCGGTAGCTCGAATCGCCGAGCGGACGTGTCTCGCAGAACGGACCGTTCAGGGCGCCATCAAGTGGTTAGGGCAAGCGAGCATTTTGTCTGTCCGCGAGAGGATGGGTCGCTCGACAATGTACACCCTGACCCCGGCAGCATATGCACCCCCGCAAGACATGCACCCCGCAGCAGATGCACCGCCACCCCCGCAGCTCACGACAAAAACCCCCGCAGCAGCTGCACCCAGAACCGTAATAGAACCATCAAGTGAACCATCACCCCTCGGCGGTGATAAGCCGCCCCAGAAAATCTCGAAGCCGAAATGCCCGTCACAGGCAATCGTCGACCTGTTCAACAAAACACTTCCTGGCCTCCCTCAGGTAGCGATGCTGACCAAGGACCGGGTCACAAAGATTTCTGCTCGCTGGAACGACAGCGCGGTTCACCAGGACTTGGGTTTTTGGGCTGAGTTCTTCGAGTTGGTTGGCTCGAGCCCCTTTCTGATGGGGGAGGGTGAAGGCAGGGACGGCGCCAAGCCTTTCCGGGCCACGTTCGACTGGCTGATCAAGCCGAGCAATTTCGTGAAGGTTGTCGAGGGTAATTACAATGCGTGATCCATACAGCCTTGAGGCCGAGCACGGTGTGTTGGGGGCGATGTTCCTGCGCCCGGAATTGATCGACTTGCTCAGTGCCGACCTGGCGGTCGAGGATTTTTACTACGAGGACAACGCCGCAATCTATCGCGGCATTTTGGACTTGCACGGTGCTGGCCAGCCGGTCGATATCGTGACTATCGGCGCTCGTATCGGTGACCTGCCTTGCGGCTCCCCCGCCTTCGCTTACGCCGCCGAGATCGCACGCAACACCCCCAGCGTTGCGAATGCTGCCTCCTATGCAGGCACCGTCCGCGAGCGAAGCCTGGATAGATCGCTGATTGAATTGAGCGTTCGGATCAACGACATCGCTTACGGCGACCAGCCCACGGCGGACAAGGTTGCAGCTGTGCAGGCCGAAGCCCAGGCAGTCGACAGTCAGTCGGCCACTTCCGAGGTGATCAAGGCCGAGGACATCCTTGACGATTACATCGAGGTGCTACAGGCCAGGGCTGATCGGGGGGAGGGTATCGATGGCCTGTCCACCGGCATCGCCGACTTGGACGAGAAGCTCCAAGGGTTGAAGCCCGGCCAGTTGATCATCATCGCGGGCCGTCCAGCCATGGGGAAAACCACTTTGGCCATGAACATCGCGTCCAATGCCGCTATTCGCGAGGGCAAGAGTGTGATGGCGTTCAGTCTCGAAATGGATAACACCGGCCTGATGGACCGTTTCATGGCGTCTGAAGGACGCATACCGCTGCAATTGATCAAGAACGGCAAAGCCCCACACGACTATGGCGCTGAGCTGATGAGCGCTGCAGGAAAGCTCAAAAACTCCAATCTGTACCTTTCGGACCGTGCATCGATGTCGATGAATCGGATGCGCGCTGCTGCGCGTCGTCACAAGCGCCGATACGGCCTGGATCTGATGGTGATCGACTACCTGCAGTTGGTCGACTCCGACTCACGCACGTTCAGTCGCGAGCAAGAAGTCAGCCATATGACGCGCACCGCGAAGCTCATGGCTCGCGAGTTGGGCATCCCGGTGATCCTGCTCAGTCAGCTTTCCCGTAAATGCGAAGAGCGCCCTAACAAACGTCCGCTGTGTTCTGACCTGCGCGAATCCGGCGCCATTGAGCAGGACGCGGACATCATCCTTTTCGTGTATCGCGACGAGGTTTATCACGAGCACTCGGAAGCGAAGGGCATTGCCGAAATCATCATTGGCAAGGGCCGAGACATTGCCGGCGGCACCGTTCGCGCTGCCTTCCTCGGGCAGTACAGCCGATTCGAACAACTGGCTTCGGGATGGGTTGAGCCGTCCAAGCCAGCAAAAGTCACCAGCATGGCTGACCGCTACAAAACAAAGGAAAATTTCTGATGGCTGAGCCTCGCCTTGCCGTTCCGGCACCCACCGAGTACCGCTATGCGGTGTTTTGCTGTTCTTCCAAGCTGGACCTTGGAAGCGCACCAGATCATGCCTTAGCGTTGTTTTTTGATAAGGCCATGGCGATTCGATACGGCGGATGGATGTGGCCGTCGACGTTTGAGGTGATCGACCTTCTTGACCCGGAGGAGGGCGCGTTTTGAGTACCCAAATCAAAACCCTGACGGTGAAGCTGTCGGATGCCGAGATTGTCCGCAACGCCAAGATCGAGCATGTGCGTGACCTGCGCGATGCTGGCCACCCTGCGCTGCACTTTCGTTTTTCCAAGAACCGCGCGCGCGGCTCCTGGTACTTGCTCAACAAGCGTCAATGGCACCGTATTGGCGCCTTTCCCGATCTGAACACCAAGCAGGTGATCGCGGCGCTGCCTGCAGTGCGCCTGCGCGTAGCGGCTGATGGTGCGGCCAGCGTGTCGGGCTGGCTGACCGTCGGCGAGCTGCTCGACTGGTTCGGCGTCCGCATGGCCAAGTCGCGGGCACTGTCTGACAAGCGCCGCGCTGCCATCAAGTCTGCGATCGGCTGCCAGCTCAAGCCGCGGCTGAATGATTTGTTGCTTCGCGAGGTCAACGCCCAGGCCCTTGACCGGTTGCTGATGTGGCCGGTGCAGGCTGAGCTGTCGCTGTCGTATGTTCAGCAGCTGTTTCGTCTGCTTGCGGTGGCCTTTCGTCAGGCGCGTAAGCTGGACCTGATCCCAGTTAACCCGATGGCCGAGCTGAAGTTCAGCAACTTCACGTCGGCGCGCATTCAGCCCAAGCCCGCCCGGTTGCGCGATGTACAGGTACCCGAGTTGGTGACGCTGCTGGCTGAGCGCTTCGACAGCGCGCCAGGTGACGCCATGCTGGCCCTAATGATGCTGTGCCACGGCACCCGGATCGGTGAAACCCGCCAGGCGCGCTGGGCCGATATCACTCTGCCGGAGCGCGAGTGGTTCCTACCGGCGGAACACACCAAGACCAAAACAGAGCTGCGCGTGCCACTCACTGACCAAGTGTGTGCGCTGCTGCGTCGCTACCGTGACCGCCAGACCGCCCAAGGATATGCAGGTGCCTTCCTGTTCCCGTCACGCCGTGGCAAGCCGCTGAGTGATAACCAAGCCAGTGCCGTGTTCACTCGGTTGGGGCAGGGCGCCTGGACCAGTCACGATCTGCGCAAGGTCGCCCGCACCGCCTGGACTGACCTCGGCGTCGACGGCCACATCGGCGAGATGTTGCTGAACCACTCCCTGGGCAAGATCGCTTCCACCTACATCAACACCCAGGCCAAAGAGCAGCGCCGCCTGGCCTTGGTGAAGTGGCACAACTGGTTAGATGCGCGCGGCTTCAAGGCGATTCACACGCAGACAGGCGTTAGATATGAAGATTCGCAAAACCTCGTAGACGCTTTGAACGGCGGGGTCTGCGAGCCAGAACCACAATTTGTTAAGGGCGAGGTATTAAAACGTGCAGAAACGACAGGGGCATGGCTTTAAGCGGGAGCGGATCGAGCTTGAACCCTGCTCGATCTGCAGGGGTAGGGCGGTAGTAGCGGGGGTGTTTTATGAGCTGGTTTGCACGGATTGCAACGGCTCAGGTTGGGTTGTTCTGGGAACCAAGTTGGTGCTTTCTGCCGACGAGCTAGTCACCCAATTGAGTTTCAAATTGCAGCAGGCACAAAGTGAAGTTTTGGCGTTAAAGACTTCTCCAGCACCGATAGGGCCACAGAGCCAATACGAGCAACCAAACCGCCTGGGAGCAGGCGGAACAAATTATACAGGGGATTGAGAGCATGATGATTCGAAAGCCTGCTGGCCGGCCATTGGGGGATACCGAGTACCTGCTTGAGCAGTGGGGCTGGTGGCGGATGGAAGGGGCCGGGATGCCAGGTTACACATCGCCTACTCTCGCGCTGATGCGACAGGCCACCGCTTATCCATCATCGAGCAAGAGTTATTGCATTACTGACGAATGGGCGACGGCTATCGATGGTGCGGTTGCGAGGTTAGCCCAGCGCGATCAGCAGATGGGGGACGTGATCTGGCTGTACTTTGGTGCGAAATGGCCCATGTTGCGAGTAGGAAAGCATTACGGGCTAAGTGAGGGGAAGGCTAGGGAGCTGGTCCGTGCAGGAGTAGCTTGGATTGACTGCGTTGTTTGCCCGATGTATAGCGTGGCATGACGTATTAAATGTATATCTGCCGAGCTCATGTCGGCAGATGTTTAATATTAACTGTGAATATTATCTGATTAATAATTGGCAAAGTCCGGATAAGCAAATAGTCTGCCGGATCGAGCGTCATCTAACCATTTGAATGCTTCTTCTAGTTCGTAAGTGCCAATGATGCTTTCTGCTAGCTCTATGTGTTGCAGAGCAAATAGAGATATCAAAAAATTATCAATGGCATTGCTTTTGCTAAAGATGTGCATGAAGTCATCTTTTAAGTCGACGTTGTGAGCCAAATTGGCTTTAGCTTGAGCGAGATGGATATCGTAGAGTCTGTCATAATACTCAACAAACTCCCTATCCCGTGCGAAGTAAAATAAAGTTTCGATTCCTGCGAGATACTCGGCGTCGACTTCAGTAGTAAACGCATCCCACACTTGTTTTCGTGGGATTGCGCTCGCTAGTATCCTTGCTAGCATGCTTTCTCTGTCAAACATTATTTCAGTGTATGGTTTGTCCTGATCTTTTCGGAAGCCGGGGTTCTCCTTGAACCACTCATCTATAAATCGCAGCAGTTTTTCTTCTGAAATACCTTTGAGCGGGAGCGGGGAGTTGATCATTGGAGCTAGATTGTAGTGGCTTTTAATGATATCCACAGCTTTCGAGAAGTCCCTATTCCCAAGGCCATACTCTTTTTTGATACGATCCTTTACTGTAGTGAATTCCGCATCTCTCCATTTCTCGATTCGTGGTAGCTCTTTTGCAATTCTAAAGATTTCTGGCCGAGATAGTTTTTCTGTAAAGGAGCCTTGATTGTACTCCGAGTGCAGCCAGTTATTGAGTCTGTGAAGTGATTCAAGATTTTTTTCGAGTTCGTTAAACTTCTTCTTAAGAAGTATAAAGTTAATTACGGATATGTCTGTTAAGTGCTTCTGGGAGTCATTGCTAATTGGGTAGCGAAAAGTCTGGCCAGTTGGATCGACTTCTGCAATATCTAAAATGGTTGCTTCTGCTCTTTGGTTTGCGGCTATATATCTTTTGTCGATATTCTCTGATTGTGTTTTGAAAAAGTTCCAAATGATATTGATGTCGTGTGAGCCGGCTGAGTTGAAGTTAAGATTGATTTTTTTGAGTTTGGCAATTTCAATTATTTCATCAATAGCGCCTTTCAGTCTTAATTCTACTGAGTGGCGCATATTGAAGCATACTGGGTAAATAAACTCGTCGACACTGAGATGAATGCTTCGATCATTGATAACCAGGTCAATTAGGATGTTTGCCGCTTTCGAGAAACCATCCGAGTATTCAACATAACTAGGTTGACCGTTGTTACCAACACAGGCGTTCGCCCATGTGGGTTCTGCTCCACGAAAGGTTGGGTTTTTTTTAGTCATCAGCCTGGAAATTTCCTTTTTGGGGGTCTGAGTCTATCTATCGATGCCATTCTAGGGCGGGTTGTGGGGAGCGCATATCCTCAGTGGCTATAAATGAGAAAAAAAGGCTTTTCCGCGCGGAATAGGTCTGTTTTCATTACAGCGTGAACTGCTGTGAACGCAGCGAGACGCTTCCAGAAAACCGGCCATCGAGCCGGTTTTTTTATACCAATTTCAAGCCCTGCACAGTGCGGGGCTTTTTTGTTTTCGGCCCCATGCTTGTCTCCTTGCCTAAAGCGGATGCCAGCGACGTGGAGGCCGATCTATTTGAGGACTCAAGATGAACTCCGAGCATCAGGCGCTGACCGATGTACCTCTGTGGTTGTTGGTTCTGCTGAGCCTTGCCGGTTTGTCTGGTGAAATGCTGCGGGCATCAGGCAGCGACCTGGGCATTCGCCAAATCCTTCAGCGAGTAGCGCTACGTTTTCTCGCGTCTGGCCTGCTGGGTATGGCCACGTTGCTGCTCGCAATGGCTCTTTGGAGCAACCTGTATCTGGCGGCAGGGCTCGGCATCGTTATCGCTGTTATCGGTGCCGATGTTGCGGGTGGACTGTATACGCAGTTCCTCGCGAAGAAGGCGGGAGTTAGCGCCTCGTCGACAGGGCGCAATACGAGCGAACAGTAAACGTTGACTCAAAGTAGGTCCTGTTGGCTTACGCACTGACGGGCATGTTGATTGTCGAGAGCCTGAGGCCTGCCAGGCCTCGGCCGCTACGCATAACGAGGGGTTCAAATGAGTGAGTCTGAAGTTGCTTTTCGTATCGTGGATCGAGCCGGCAATCTGCACCGGCTAAAGGCTGTGCGGTTGGTTACCGAGCATGAGCGCGTGGTGGTGTTCTACAACGCTGCGTGTAGTGAGGTGGCCAGCTTTGTAGAGCCTGTCGCGGTCACTCTGGATTCCGCCGAGTCGCTTAGCCACCTGCCGTTTGTGCAGGGTGAAGCGTGCGCCACGGTCATTCAGTCGACCGATGGCATACCGCCGCCGATTCTCTGGATTACGGTTGCCTCTCTGGCTGCCCTGGTCGCTATGCGGGCTTGCGAGCTTTTCGGGTTCGTAGGCTAGCCGTCTCAATCACCCTGAAGGTGTCCGTATGTTCAAGATCGATTTAGGGTTGGATTCAGCCCCGGTCACTGCGGGCATGCTGGAGCTGGAGAAAAAGCACCTTCCTTTCGTGGCGGCCCTGACCGCGACCCGGCTGGCCCAGCGGGTCAAGGAAGGCACCATTACGGTGATGCGGAAGCGCCTGGATCGGCCAACCCCGACCACGCTGAATAGTCTGTTTGTGAAGATGGCCACCAAGCAGCGTGCCGCTGAAGTCTATTTCAAGGACTCGTGGGCATCTGGCGTGCCTGCCGACACTTACCTGCAGCAAGCGGTAAGCGGTGGGATGCGGCCCCATAAGCGTTTCGAGAAGTCGCTGATAGCGCGCGGCATCATGCGCAGCGGCCAATACGCGGTGCCTACCACGGCTTTCATGAATCAGTACGGCAACGTGTCGCGCGGCACGATGCTGAAGATCCTGTCTGGCCTTGGGGCTGCTGAGTCAGCGCGGGGCTATCAAGCCAATGCCAGTGGCAGCGCCCGAAGCCGCCGCAAGGGCAACGCCCATCGCTTCTTTTCTGGTGAGGTCGACGGTACGCAAGGTGTGTGGGAGCGCAAGTCGATGGGCATGGGTGATGCAGTGCGGCCGGTATTCATCTTCGCTGACTCGGCCCCGCGATATCGCACCATCTTCCCGTTCTTCAAGATCGCCGAGAACATCGTGAAGGCCAACCGGGAAGAGGTGTTCGCCGGTGCCTGGGCTGATGCCATGGCTGGTGCGCGGTGATGTGGATCGCACGGGCGGAATCGTCAAAAAAGGTGAAAAAAAGCCGGTTTTTCGTCATTTTCTTCGACTTTTTGGCTTGACAGCCCCCCGGGGGGCAAAAACCAAAAGGTACTCCCGGACCCCACCCCCTAAGGGGGTAATTCGGGCCCCGCCTTATCGCTATGTATGACCCTTTTCCAGAGGTTGGTTGTTGTTATGTCTTCCAAGATCACCACGATCACGCGGCAGCCGGGTTGGCTGAACAAGAAGAACATGGCCGACAGCCTCGGAATTTCGGTGCAGGCCTTTGATAAATGGGACGTCGCGGCAGTCGCGAAGATCGGCCGCGAATCGTTTTATGACGTCCGTTCGGTGCTGGATAACCGCCTTCAGCACCAGACCGGTAAGCAACAACCAGACGGCGAAGAACGTGACCCGCACATTGCTTACAAAATTGATTGCGAGCGGCTGCGGCTGACCAAAGAGCAGGCCGACGCCCAGGCACGCAAAAACCGCATCGGCGACAAGGAACTGGCCCCGGTCGCTTTCATGACTTTCGCGCTCTCCAAGTTGTCGGCGCAGTTGGCCGCAACCCTTAATACCATCCCCAAACTCGTGAAGCGCAAGCACCCCGATATCGCCGTGCGTCACCTTGATGCAGTCGAGAACGAAATTGCCGTTACGCGTAACGCTGCTATTGGGCTGGCTGACCGTGTGCCGGAGCTTTTGGATGAGTACATCTCCACCTTGGATGAGGTCGCTGGTTGACGCTATCCGGCGCGGGCTGAAGAGCCTGCACAAAGATGCCCCGATGACGGCGGTCGAGTGGGCGGACGAGTATTTCTACATGTCGTCGGAGTCCTCCTACGGGGAGGGCAAATGGACCACCGAGGCGTTTCAGGTGCCCTTGCTCAACGCCATGGGCAACGACCTGATCGAAGAGTTGAACCTGCTGAAGTCGGCGCGGGTGGGCTACACCAAGATGTTGGTGGCAAACATCGCCTACAAGATCGAACACAAAAAGCGCAGCGTCTGCATGTGGAGCCCGACCGACGACGACGCCAAAGACATCATGAAAAAGCACGTCGATCCGATGATTCGCGACGTGCCGGTGATCAAGGCTCTGGCGCCCTGGTGCGGAAAGAAACACGGCGACAACACCCAAGAATCCAAGGTGTTCGAAAACCGCAAGGTGCTTTGGTGGCTGGGCGGTACGGCCGGCGGTAACTACCGGGAGAAAAGCCCGGACGAGGTCGGCTACGACGAGCTGTCGAACTTTGATGAGGATATCGACGGCGAGGGTTCGCCGACCTTTCTGGGCGACAAGCGTCTAGAAGGGGCGACTTACCCAAAGTCAATTCGCGGTTCCACGCCAAAGCTGGCGGGCACCTGCCAGATCACCCGGGCGGCCGAGGAATCGGCGTACCTGATGCGCTTTCACATTCGCTGCCCACACTGCCGCACTGAGCAGACGCTGAAGTGGGGCGGGCCGGATGAGCCGCTTGGCATCAAGTGGCTGAAGGATGATCGCGGCGAAGTCGTCAAGGCCTGGTATCTGTGCGAGTCCGGGCACGGCTGCACGTTCGAACATCACGAGATGATCGAGGCGTCGCGTTCGGGCCGCTACATCTGCGAGAAAACCGGCATTTGGACGCGCGACAGCATGGAGTGGTTCGAGGCGGACGATACGCCGATGCGCACGCCGCGCCGTCTGACGTTCCATATCTGGACGGTATACTCGACGTTTACGACCTGGGTAAAGATCGCCGACGAGCGGGTCAAGGCTGGCAAGGATCGGGGCAAGCTCAAGACGTTTACCAACACCACGCTGGGCGAGACGTGGGAAGAAGACCAGACCGAGAAAGTCGACTGGGAGCTGCTGCACGCGCGGCGTGAGGTTTACGCCGCCCAGGCGCCGCCGCGCGTTGTCGTGTTGACCGGTTCGATCGACACCCAAGATGACCGTTATGAGCTGCGTGTGTGGGGTTGGGGTGCCGGCGAAGAAGCGTGGTTGATTGACCGCAAAATTCTGTATGGCGATCCATCGAGCGCGGTTCTCAAGCGCAAAGTGGGGCGTGAGCTGCACCGCATGTATACCCGTGCAGACGGTGCGGTCATGCGCGTCGAGCGTTGGTGCTGGGACTCCGGCGGTCACCACTCGGAAGCTGTTCGGGCTGAGAGCCGCAAGCATGGTGTGCATTGGGTGATCCCGATTTTCGGGGCCAGTACCTACGGCAAGCCAATTGCGAGCTTCCCGCGCCGCAAGGAAAAGAAGTCGAAAACCTACCTCACGGAAATCGGGACCGACAACGCCAAAGAGGTGATCTACAACCGCCTCAAGCTACAACCGGACGGCAATCGTCCGGTGCCGGGTCTGGTGCATTTTCCAGCCGATGACCTGATCTGTGACGGCGACGAGCTGAAGCAGCTCACCAGCGAAACTAAGAAATGGATCATGGCCCGAGGGCGTCGCGTGCTTCGCTGGGATGCCAGCAAGAAGCGCAACGAGGCGCTCGACTGCTTTGTGTACGCCCTGGCGGCGTTGCGCATCTGCCAAGAGAAATTCGGCCTCGATCTGGAGTATCTGGCGCGTCAGAACTCGGCTTTGAGCGATGAGGGCGAGCCAGAGGATCAAGACGAGCAGGACGAGCCAGACGAAGCGATTGACCTTGACGAGCCACAAGCGCCGGCTCCCGAGCCGTCACCCGTGCCGATCCAACCTCAACCAGACCACCAGCCTGCCGCCGGCGGCTGGATTGAAACAGGAGCGAACGCATGGCTGTGACAGCGCAGGAAATGCTTGATAAGTACATGCAAGCCGAGGCGGACGTGCTGGCCGGCAAGGACGTGCAGTTCAACGGCCGACGTGTCGTCATGGCGGATCTGCCGCAAATCAGGCAAGGCCGGATGGAGTGGGAGCGGCGCGTGGCCCAGTTGCAGCGCGGAGGGCGCCCGGGGTTTTCTCTGGCGGCGTTTGAATGAACCTGCTGGATAAGGCCCTTGCGCCGCTGTTCCCGGGTTTCGTCGCTGAGCGGTTGCGCGCGCGTAACGTGATCATGGCGTTTGAAGCCGCCACGGTGACGCGCACGCACAGGGCCAAGAAGCAAACCAAAAGCGCTGATGCCTCGCTGAACAAAACTCTGAAATCGTTGCGTGAGCAGTGCCGCAAGCTGGACGAAGACCACGACATTGTCACGGGGCTTTTTGATCGTCTGGAAGAGCGGGTGGTGGGGGGGCCGGGTATTGCGGTGGAGCCGATTCCGCTGAGGTACGACGGTGCGATCCACACCGCGTTCGCGGCATCGGTTAAAGCGCTATGGGGTGAATGGTCGCTCACGCCTGAGACGTCCGGGGAATTGACCCGGCCGCAAATGGAACGATTGATGTGTCGCACCTGGCTGCGGGATGGCGAGGGATTGGCGCAGATGCTGATGGGCAAGGTGCCCGGCTACGACCATCTGCACGGCGTGCCGTTTGCGCTGGAGCTGCTGGAGCCGGATTACCTGCCCATTGAGTACACCGATCTGTCCAAGGGCATTGTGCAGGGCGTCGAGCGCAATGCATGGCGTCGTAAGCGGGCTTACCACCTGTTCAAAGGGCATCCGGGGGATCAGCGCGGCATCTTTGCGCAGAACACCAAACGCGTGCCGGCCGAGCAGATGATTCACATCGCGCACCGCAAGCGCATTGGTCAGAACCGTGGCCAGCCGCTGCTACACGCGGTGTTGATCCGCTTGGCGGATATCAAGGATTACGAGGAAAGCGAGCGGGTCGCGGCGCGAATCAGTGCGGCGTTGGCCATGTACATCAAGAAGGGGCTTCCCGACGATTACATTCCGCCGGCCGAGGGTCAGGTGCGCGCAGAGCGAACCTTTCCGATCGCGCCGGGCATCGTGATCGACACGCTGCTGCCCGGCGAAGACGTCGGGATGATCGAAAGCAACCGCCCGAATCCCTTCCTTGAAGGGTTCCGCAATGGCCAGCTCAAGGCTGTCGCGGCGGGTACGCGTGGCACCTATTCCAGTGTCGCGCGCAGCTATGACGGCACCTATTCGGCGCAGCGTCAGGAGTTGGTCGAAGGCCAGTTGGGTTACGACCTGCTGCAACACGAATTCATTGACTACTGGTGCCGGCCGGTTTACCGGAAATGGCTCGAAATGGCGATCCTGAGCGGCCAGTTGGTCGTGCCTGCTGATGTCGATCCGCGAACGATCTACGGCGCGTTTTATCAAGGCCCGGTGATGCCCTGGATCAATCCGGTGCATGAGGCCACGGCGTGGAAAATTCTGGTTGAGGCCGGCTTTGCAGACGAGGCCGAGGTGGCCCGATCGCGGCAGCGCAACCCTTCAGAACTCAAGGCGTCGCGCACGGCAGAAGTCGCCGCGAACCGCGAGAGCGGGCTGGTGTTCAGCTCGGACTTTTACCACCAAATCTACGGGAAGAATCAGCCCAATGATGACGAAAAACAACGAGCCGCTGATGCGGCCACGGGCGTCGATAAGCCCGACGAATAAGCCCGAGGAAAGTTGGTACTCCATTCGCGCCGCGTCGCGGGGTGTGGCGGAAGTCATGCTCTATGACGATATCGGCGCCTGGGGAATCTCGGCTCGCCAGTTCGCTCGCGATCTGGCGGCGCTCGGTGACGTGTCACAGATCAATCTACGGATTCATTCCGGAGGCGGTGACGTGATGGACGGCACGGCGATGTACAACATTCTGCGCGGGCATTCGGCGCGCGTAGAGGTGTACATCGACGGCATGGCCGCTTCGATGGCCAGCGTGGTCGCGATGGCGGGCGATGTGATCTATATGCCGGCTAACTCCATGATGATGATCCACAAGCCATGGGGCGGGCAGATCGGGGATGCCGATGATCTGCGCGAATATGCCGATCTGCTCGATAAGGTTGAGGGCACGCTGGTGCAGGCGTATGCGCGCAAGACGGGCAAGTCTGCGGAGGAAATCGCGGCAATGCTCAAGGTGACGACGTGGATGGATGGAAACGAAGCGGTGGCGGCCGGCTTCGCGGATCAGGTGTTAGAGCCTATCAAGGCCGCCGCACAACTCAATTCGAAACGCCTGGAGGAATACACCAGCATGCCTCAAACAATGCACACCTTGATGAATCCACGCGGCTCTGTTCCAGCGCCTGCCCCGGCTCCAGCTCCAGCTCCAGCTCCAACCCCGGCACCCGCTCCAGCGCCGGCGCTGGCGTCCGCTAGTCTGACGGCCGACCAGATCCGCGCTCAGGCGCTGGAGGATGATGTGGCCCGTCGTACCGGCATCGTCGCGGCATTCGGCGCGTTCGGCGAGCCCCATGCGCAATTGCTGCGCACCTGTCAGGATGACGTCAATTGCACGGTCGCACAGGCTCGCGAGCAACTGCTGGCCGCCATGGGCGCGGCAACCACCCCGACCGCGAACGTTCGCCATCCTGGTCATGTTTCCAACGGCAATCTGGTGGGTGATTCGGTTCGGGCTTCGTTGTTTGGTCGTCTCGGCATCGAAGAAAACCAAGCGGACAACGCTTACAACCACATGACCCTGCGTGAACTGGCCCGGGCATCCCTGGCTGATCGCAGCATTGGTGTCGCGACGCTGCGGCCGATGGATATGGTCGGTCTGGCCTTTACCCACGATGCCAGCGACTTCGGCAACATTCTGCTCGATGCCTCGCACCGTTCGTTGTTGGCGGGCTGGGAGGATGCCGAGGAAACCTATCACCTGTGGACGCGCCAAGGCCGCTTGAGCGATTTCAAGGTGGCCAACCGCGTCGGTCTGGGTGCAATGTCGACGCTGCGTGAAGTGCGCCCAGGCGCTGAATACAAGTACATCACCCTCGGCGACACCGGCGAGACGATTCGCTTGGCCACCTACGGCGAGATCTTCAGCATCAACCGTCAAGCCATCATCAACGATGACCTCGACGCCCTGAGTGCGATTCCGCGGCTGATGGGGGCGGCGGCTCGCGCAACCATTGGTGATCTGGTGTACGACACTCTGATCAATAACGGCAAGATGAAGGATGGCAAGCCACTGTTCGAGGCCTCGCGCAAGAACCTGTTCACCGGTGCCGGCTCGGCACTGTCGATCGCGGCAATGAGTGCGGCCAAAACCGCCATGGCGCTGCAGAAGGGCAAGCCGGCGAAGGAGGGCGAAAAGACCCGCACGCTGAACGTCCGCCCTGCGTTCCTGTTGTGCCCGGTCGCGCTGGAAGACCAAGCCAATCAGTTGATTCGCTCGACGTCGGTGCCGACCGCCCAGGTCAACGCCGGCGTGGTCAACCCAATTCAGAACTTCGCCCAGGTGATCGGCGAGCCGCGCCTGGACGACAATTCGTCGTCGGCCTGGTATCTGGCCGCGAAGCAAGGCAGCGACACCATTGAAGTGGCCTATCTGGATGGCGTCGATACGCCGTACATCGACCAGATGGAAGGCTTCACCAGCGACGGCATCGCGACCAAGGTTCGCATCGACGCCGGCGTTTCTGCGCTTGATGCGCGCGGCCTGAACAAGTCCGCCGGCGCCTAACGCGTCGCCCATCCCATGACCCCGCCCAGTGCGGGGTTTGTTGTTTCTGAAGAGGGAAAGAGTCTATGTCCACCAACTATGTAAGCAATGGCGAAACCGTCACCTTGCCGGCTCCCACCGGCGGCTCTGTCGCGGGTGTGCCCCAGGTGATCAATGATCTGGCCGTGATGCCGCTGCAGGGCGGCCCCAAGGGCACGGTGATCGTCTACCGCACCGGCGGCAACTGGAGCGTGCCGGCCGATGCCGCGCTGAAGGCGGGCATGAAAGCCAGCGTCAAGGCGGGCGCCCTGGTCGCGTCGGGCACTGCGGACTCGGCCCCCTACGGCAAGCTGTTGACCGATTCGGTCGGCGGTTATGCCGAAGTGCTGATCGTTCAGTAATGGCCGGTGCCCGTTTCAGAGACGTGGCCGACCGCGTGGACGCGTTACTGGTGAGTCGTTTGGGCGATCCGGTCACTCTCGCAGACGGGCGCGACATATCTGGTGCCTTTGCCTCGCCTTTTGTCGGCGCTGAGATCGGTGGCGGCAAGGCCGGCGCCGCACGCCTTGGCGGGGCAATCAATGCCGACGAGGTGTTAGAGCCAACCCTGACCGCGCGATTGGTCGACGTGCAAGGCGTCAAAAAAGGCGACTTTCTTACCATTGAGCTGCCTCCCGCGTTGGGTGGTGGCCGCTACAAGGTCGTGCGCCTGAAGCCTGACGGCTCTGGCATGGTTGACCTGGTGCTGAGCGTGCCCAATGAGCGAACTGACGACATTACATGATGCGATCACTCGCATTATCAGCGAGCGTATGCCTCGGGTTCTGCATGTGGAGCAATTCCCAGAACTGGACGCCAAAGTAAACACACCGGCATTGTTGTACGGCATTACTGACATAACCCTGGGTACTGATCGAGGGGAAGGGAAAACGGCACTCGTTGGCCGTTTCCAGTCCTGCATTCTGGTCGATGCCGACCGGCCCAGGGCATCCCTACAGGCCGCTATCTTGGCGACTCAGATGGCGACTGTGCTTAAGGATCAGTGGTGGGATTTGGATTTTGTCACCGGTCCGCCGGAGCAGGTCCACGCCCAGCCTGAAGCCCCGACAGCGGAGCTTGAGCAGTTCGTTATGTGGTCGGTGCAGTGGATCCAGCCTTTCGAGGTTGGGGAGTTCACTTGGCCGTGGCCTGATGAGCCGCCTGGCTCGCTGGTGTTCAACATCGAGCCGGGCGACGAACCTGTGGCGCCCGAGGATCTTTCGTGAGTTACGCCGAGGCGGAACATGACCGCATGATTGCCGCCATGCTGATGCCTTGTGTGGTGGTCGGTGTTGATCTGGCGGCGCCGGCTGTGCGTGTCAGTAATGGTGAATGGACTAGTGCTTGGGTGCGTTGGCATAGCCTTGCGGCCGGTAAGGCGCGGCACTGGCGCGCGCCCAGCCTGGGCGAGCAGGGGGTGTTGTTCAATCCCAGCGGCCAGGCGGGCATGGGCACGTTTATCCCGGGGTTGTACGGCAATGCCGGCGGCCCGCCGGATAACCGCGATCATGTCGAAGTCTGGCGTTTTGATGATGGCGGCTCCCTGGTTTACGACTGGGAGGCCAAGACCTACACCATTACGCTGCCAACCGGCACGGTCACCATCAAAGTGGGCAGCACAGTTGTCACCGTTACGGATAACGCGGTGAATGCCACGGTGGGCGGTACCGAGTTCGACCTGTCGCCCGGTTGGGCGGCGATTAAATCGCCTCAGATAGCGTTGATCGGTGCGGTAGAGATCGACGGCCCGTTACACGTAACGCAAAGCATCACCGGCGCGGCTGACATCCTGGCGGCCGGTAACAGCGACAACCACCACAAGCACTAACCCAATTCACCTACAGCCCGCCGCGTGCGGGCTTTTTCATGCCCGGAGAAATCATGGCCAAGACCATCGAGACGCCCGCAACCGAAGAACAGGCCCCGGCCGCGCAAGCGTCGCTGACGTTCCGCGATCTGGTCTACACGTCGCGCACGCTGGTTGTGCCTGACACCGATCGTACTTACCCGGTGGCCAAGCACCTGGTGGTGGTGCCGGAGTCCGATAAAGAGGCTGTGGACTTCCTGAAGGCTAATAGCGAATACGCCGCCCAGGAGGGCTAAGCCAGATGATCGGAATGGATCGCCACACCGGGCAGCCCATATCCGGCATCGAGCATTTGCGACAGTCCATCGCCGATATCTTGAGTACGCCCCTGGGCAGTCGTCGGCAGAGGCCCGAGTACGGCAGCAAGCTACGCCTGTTCGTTGACTTGCCAATCAATGCTGGTTGGAAAAGCGCGGTTCAGGCCGAAGCAGCCCGCGCCCTTGGCCTTCATGAGCCGCGCCTGAAACTTGAGCGCGTGACGGCGCTGTCACTGCTGGATGGGAAAATAAACATGCTCGTTGCCGGCGAGTACCTGGGCGACAGCTTTGTCTTGGAGGTAAGCGTATGAGCATCGTGGATTTGTCCGCCTTGCCGGCGCCGGAGGTGCTTGAGCCGCTGGACTTTGAAGAGGTCTACGACGAAGGACTGTCAGCGTTTCGCGAGTATATGGGCGACAACTGGAACGCCGCGCTCGAAAGCGATCCTGTTACCAAAGTGCTGGAGGTCGGAGCTTATAACAAGGTTGGTAACCGCGCCCGGGTTAACGATGCCTGCAAGGCGCTGCTGTTGGCTCACGCCATCAAGGGCGACCTCGATCAGTTGGGCGCAAACGTCAACCTTCCACGCCTGGTTATTCAGCCTGAGGATCTGCTGGCGGTTCCGCCGATGGCCGAAGTCCTTGAGGATGATGATCCTTATCGCGAGCGCATCCAGTTGGCCTATGAGGGGTTGACCACGGCCGGTCCGCGTAACAGCTACATCCTGCACGCACGTAACGCATCCGGCCTCGTGCGGGATGCCACGGCGGAAAGTTCGTCGCCGGCAAGCGTTACCGTAACGGTGCTGAGTACCGAGGGGGATGGTACGCCCACGCCGGAACTGTTGGCCACGGTGGCTACTGCTTTGAATGATGAGGACGTGCGGCCATTGGGTGACCGGGTAAAGGTCCAGGGTGCCCAAATTCTGAAGTACCGAATTGACGCCATCCTGCACATGAACAGCGCCGGGCCTGAAGGTGACGCCGCCTTGGCCGAAGCCCAAACCCGGCTGTCGAAATGGATCAACCCCCGTAAGCGCCTTGGCGTTGAGGTGGCGCGCTCTGCTGTGGACGCCCAGGTGCATGTTGCCGGCGTTTCTCGTGTCGAGCTGCCCGGATGGGTCGACCTGGCCCCTACTAAAGCCCAGGCCGCGTACTGCACTGGTTACAGCGTGAGGTTGGCGGATGAAAAGCCTACTGCCCAGCAATAGCACACAGCTAGAGCGGGCCATGGAGGCAGCGCTCTACGAGAAAACCATTGTTCCGTTACGCACGCTCTACAACGCCGATACCTGTCCGGCCCATTTGCTGCTGCATCTGGCTTGGGCCTGGTCGGTCGACCGCTGGGATTACCGGTGGAGCGAGGCGACCAAACGGGCCGCCATCAAGGCCTCGTATTACATCCACAAGCACAAAGGCACGATTGGCGCGTTGCGCCGCGTGGTCGAGCCGCTGGGCTACCTGATCGAGGTCATGGAGTGGTGGCAGACGGTACCCGAGGGCGTGCCGGGCACGTTCGCGCTGAAGGTCGGCGTTCTGGACACCGGCATTACCGAGGAAATGTACGAAGAGCTGACCCGGCTCATAGATGACGCCAAGCCTGTCAGTCGGCATATGACCGGCCTGGCTATCAGCCTGGAAACCACCGGGCACATCTGCATTGGCGCCTGTGTAAGTGAGGGTGAAGTGATCGACGTTTACCCGCCAACCCCCCGCGACATCGAGGTGACCGGCACCTATGGCCCGGTCATGTGTATTGATGAAATTGACACCCTGGACGTGTACCCATGATTGATCAGAACAGTCAGTTCTTCGCCATCCTTACGGCAGTGGGGGAGGCGAAACAGGCAAACGCTACGGCCCTTGGCCAACCCTGGACCTTTTCGCAAATGGGTGTGGGGGACGCAAATCTCACTGACCCAATCCCCAGTCGTACCCAAACGCGGCTGATTAACGAATGGCGCCGGGCGCCGGTCAATCAGGTGCGTACCGACCCGGCAAACCCGAACATCATCATCACTGAGCAGGTGATCCCGGCCGACGTGGGCGGCAAGTGGATCCGAGAAATCGCGCTGTATGACGCTGACGGCGACATGGTAGCGGTAGCTAACTGTGCGCCGAGCTTCAAGCCGTTGCTGGTCCAGGGTACCGGCAAGACCCAAATCATCCGCATGAATTTCATTGTCGCGAATACCGCGAGTGTCGTCCTTAAGATTGACCCTGCGGTGGTGCTGGCAACGCGCGAGTACGTGGATCTGCAAATTGTTGAGGTCTTGGCCAAGCTGGATTTTAAGAGCTCGGTATTGGTGGCCACCACGGCCAATATTGTCTTGAGCGGAATCCAGACCGTCGACGGCGTTTTGTTGCCCGTGGACTCTCGGGTGCTGGTGAAGGACCAGACTCAGGCCAAGGATAATGGTATCTACGTTGTACCCGCTGGCGGTGCCTGGAAGCGTGCCCAGGATGCAGATGCCAGCGTGGAGGTAACGCCGGGGCTATTTGTCAGCGTTGAGAAGGGCACGGCCAATGGCGATAGCGTTTGGCAACTGGTGACGGATGCACCGATTGTCTTGGGGACCACCGCGCTGGCCTTCGAAATGGTCGCGGGCAAAACCGGTATCAGCGCAGGTGCCTATTCGGTTTTGACCGTCGATAAGTACGGCCGCGTTATTGCTGGCACGAACCCCACCACGCTGGCCGGGCATGGCATTACTAACGGGCTTCGCGTCGACGTGGTAAGTCAGCAGTTGCCAGCATTGGCGGCGCCGCTGCCGGGAGGGATTGACGGCACTGGAAACGGCGGGGCATTGCAGATTCGCGAGGCCCAGGAAGTCAGCACCTCGAAACAAGATTTTGAGTATGCCCCACGGATACTGTTCCACTGGCAAGGGAATAAGGCCCGTGATTTGGCAATGTCGTATCAGGGCGACCTGCTGTATGCCAGTAACGTGATGTACCACGCGGGGAACTTCAACCCAGCGCTCAAGGCCAACTTGGCGTCGCCTTCTTTTGCGGGAAATCCGACTGCCCCAACTGCCAGCGTTGGCACCAGTACCACGCAGCTCGCTACCACTGCGTTTACATACTTGGCGGTTAATGCCTACGCAACGACTGTCACGGCCTCGCTTAACCTGAAAGCAGATATCGCAACTTCCCTGCGGATTGGATCGGTCAGTCGTCAGCGGCCGATATTGGCGGGGAATTTGGCCGCCGGCGGGGCCGACGCTGCAGACGGACCTGGCGGGGCAATCGAAATCAGGGAAGTTAATGAGGTCGCGGCTGCTCAGTCGAGCCTTCTCTATGCGCCTGGCATTCTTTTTAACTGGTCAAATCGGGTTGCTCGATATTTAAAAATGTCTGCTGCGGGCGATTTGATGTGGGGTGATAAGAGGCTGTTTCATGAAGGCAATATCACTGACGTGCTGGCTACCGTTGCTATGCAGCCAAATGGCCGCGTTCTGATTCCAACTAAGGACGGAACGCCGCTTTACCTTCAGTGGTACGAGGGGCCAATCAGCGGTGCTGAAACTGTCGCCTATCCGGCAATCAGTCACCCTGTGCCATTCCCTAATCAATGCCTTTTTGCCGGTGTCTTTACGCGCTCTACGACTGACAACACCCTATCTGACCAGATGTTTCAGATGGTCACTTGGGACAGACTAGGCGTTAAAGTTTTCCCGCAATGGTTTGGCACGGGTAATCAATCACTTGTCAAACCGCTGATCTTAGCTATCGGAAATTGAACATGGACAACCAAGCAGAAACGCCAGTGACCGAACCGCTTGAGGTGTTTTATGAGACCCCGGAGCCCCCAACACCTGAGGTGATTTACTACAGCGCCCGTGATTGCGGATTTCTCTTTTTGTCCGAGCGCTCCTCCTATGACGCTGCGGGCACCTGGCCTGAGGATGCCGTCGAAGTAACGGCTGAAGATTGGCAGGCATTCGGCCAGACAGCACCACCTCCGGGTATGCGTCGTGGCAGTGATGACCAGGGCCGTCCGGCATGGATCAAGCCCGAGGTGACGCCCGAGGACGCGCAGCAGCAGGAACGCGCTTGGCGCGACCGTCAGTTGTCGGCCACTGATAGCTTGGTAACGCGCCACCGCGACGAGCTTGAGGCTGATCGGCCTACAACCTTGAGTGCTGAGCAGTATCAGCAGTTGCAGCGCTATCGCTTGGATCTGCGCGACTGGCCGGAAGCTGATTTGTTTCCGGCCGTCGCCAATCGTCCGCCGGCCCCGGACTGGCTTGCAGGCAGCACCGAGTAACGCCCCGCACTGACGGGGCGTTTTCTTTTCCGTTACGCGTAACACGAACAACCTACGGCCTCGCTCTTGCGGGGCTTTTTCGTTTCTGGAGATTGAGCCTTATGAGTTTCTTTCACGGCATCACCACCTCGCTGATCGACACCGGCGCGCGCAATATTTCGCTGCCGTCGTCCTCGATCATCGGCCTGTGCGACACCTTCACCCCGGGCATTCTTGGTGGCGGTAATGCCAAGGCGGGCGAGCTGAAGCTGATCACGTCTGAGCGTGAAGCCATTGCAGCGTTCGGGGCTGACTCGGCGATTACCCGCGCTTGCCAGGCGATCTATGTGCGGGCCAAGGCTGTAATCGTCGCCATTGGTGTTCCTAAGCTCGCTGACGCCGCACTGCAAACGTCCGCCATCATTGGTGGCGTTCTGGCGGATGGGCAGCGCACGGGCCTTCAGGCGCTACTGGACGGCAAGAGCCGACACAACGCTCAGCCCAAGCTGTTGATCGCCCCGGGGCACTCGGCCACGCAGGCGGTGGCCACCGCCATGGACGCCCTGGCCGGCAAGCTGCGTGCGATGGCCATTGTTGATGGCCCGAACACCACCGACGAGGCCGCCATGGCCTACGCGCTGAACTTCGGCAGTAAGCGCATCTATCTGGTGGATCCGGGTGTGCAGTTCTGGAGCACTGTCGATAGCGCGACCGTGGATGCCCCAGCCTCGGCCTGGGTGGCGGGCTTGTTTGCCTGGACCGATGCCGAGTACGGCTACTGGGCGTCGCCATCGAACAAAGAGTTCGTAGGCATCACCGGTACCACCCGGCCGGTGGAGTACTTGGACGGCGACGCAACGTGCCGGGCCAACCTGCTCAATAACGCGAACATCACCACGATCATTCGCGACGGCGGCTACCGCCTGTGGGGTAACCGCACTTGTTCGGCTGATGCCAAGTGGTCGTTCGTCACCCGTGTGCGTACCTGCGACATCCTCATGGATGCGATCCAGGCCGGCCACAAGTGGGCGGTAGACCGCTCGATCACGAAAACCTATGTGTCTGACGTGACTGAAGGGCTCCAATCCTTCATGCGCGATCAGAAGAACGCCGGCGCGGTGATCAACTTCGAAGTCTATGCAGACACCGAGATGAACACGGCCAGCCAAATCGAGCAGGGCAAAGTCTTCTGGCGCATTCGGTTCACCGACGTGCCGCCGGCAGAAAACCCGAATTTCCTGATCGAGGTCACCAACGAGTGGCTGACCGAAGTACTTGAAGCAGCCTAAGGGGGCCGTCTGATGATTCCTGAAATGTTGACCAATTGCGTCATGTTCGTTGATGGCGTGAGCTTTTCCGGTGATGTGCCGTCTATGACGCTGCCCAAGCTGGCGACCAAATCCGAGGAATACCGGGGCGGCGGTATGAGCGGCCCTGTCGACCTGCCCACCGGCCTGGAAAAGCTGGAGGCGGCATGGACCACTAACGGCGTGCGCAAAGAGTCGCTGAAGTTCTTCGGGCTGGCGGACCAGACGGCTTGCAACGCCGTTTTTCGTGCATCGTTCAAGGGCCAGAAAGGCACCGTCAAGGCGGTAACTGTGACGCTGCGCGGCTCGCTCAAAGAAGTGGATATGGGCGATTGGAAGCCAGGCGATAAATCCGAAATCAAGCACGCCATGTCGGTCACCTATTACAAGCTCGAAATCGACGGGCGTGTGATGTACGAAATCGACTTTGCCAACATGGTGCAGGTGATCAACGGTGTTGATCAGTTGGCCGCTGAGCGTTCGGCCCTGGGCCTTTAAGGATTGATGACATGACCAACGTATCTCTCGCTGCACCGCTTCCGTCCTGGCTGGTCCTGAGCGACGACGGCGTTACCGTAACGCTCAAGCACAAGGCAAACCTCAATGGGGTCGTGACCGATAAGCTGATGATGCGCGCGCCCAGCGTAAAGGATGTTATGGCCGCCAAAATCGCCGGCAATGGTGACCATGAAAAGGTGGAGTTGAACTTGTTTTGCAGCCTGCTCACGGCTACTGAGGCCGAACTCACGGCCCTCAAATACAAGGACTACATGCGCCTTCAGGCGGGCTATTTTCGCCTGGTTGAAGAAGACGACGTGTAGCGAGGGCACGCTTAAGGTGCTGGCCAAGCGCTTGGCAAAAGAGACGGGTTTCTCGTCTGCCGAGATCCTGGCCATGCCTTTTGACGTGATGGTGTGGTGGCTCACGGATTGAGCTGCTGTTGATCTACCCGACGTATAGGGCGCGCACATGGCGAACAAACTTGCTCTCGGCCTGGTCATTGGCGGGGCCGTCAGCTCGACGGTAGGGGCGGCGTTCAAGGACGTCAGCAATAAAATCAAGAAGCTGGAGGAACAAGGTAACAAGGCGCGGGTGCTGGAAAAGACGATCGGCGAAACCATGCGCTTGCGCGATGAATGGCGCAAAGCGCACATGGCCGGCGACAAAGGCGCTGAAGCGCTGCGGCGAAAGCTGGAGAACAATCTGGACGGCCTGCGCAAGCAGGGCGTGGAAGTGCGCAACCTGACCAAGGCTTACGCGGCCATGGGGCAGACGGCGACTAAGGCCGAGCTTAAAGCCAAGGGGCACATGCAGCTCGATGCTGGCAAACAGCAGATGAAAAGTAGCATTGGCCAGGCGGCGGCCGCCACGGCAGCGATGGCCATTCCCACGAAAGTGAGCGCGGATTACGGCGCGATCATTCGTGACATTGCGATCAAGGCGAACATTGCCAACAAGCCCGAAGAAGCGCAGATGTCGAAAACGATCATCGGCACTTCGCGTGATACCGGCATGGCGCGCAATCAGGTGGCCGAGGTGGTCAACGCCCTGGTGGGTGCCGGCATGGAGCTGGATAAGGCTCTGTCATACGCGCCGGTGGCGGCCAAGTTTGCAATTGGCCAGGGTTCGGACGGCGGCGAAACGGCCCGCATGATCAACGCCCTGGGGCAGAACGCCAAAATCTCCGACCCTGCTGTGATGCAGCAGGCGCTGGAGGCTATCGCTTATCAGGGCCAAGCGGGCAGTTTTGAAGCGGCTGACATGGCTCGGTGGTTTCCTGACCTATTGGCAAAAATGGGCAATATCGGCATTACCGGCATGGATGCCGTGACGCAACTGGGCTCAATGCTTCAGGTGCAAATGAAGACCGCCGGCGGCGCTGATGAAGCGGCCAACAACCTCAAGAACTGGATGGAGAAAATCGGTTCTGGCGATACGGTCAAGGCCTACAAGGATGCCGGGATTGACTACCAAGGGTCGATGAATACCGGCCTGCAGAATGGTAAATCCACCCTGGAATCCAGCTTTGAGCTGGCACAGAAGTACATTGCGGCAACGGATCCGAAGAAGGCCGCCGCCATGGCGGCCGCTACGGCGAAGATCAGTAAGGAGACTGATCCGGAGAAAGCCAAGGCCATGATTGCGTCCCTGGAGCAGGCTTTGCGGACCGGGGATCTGTTCGCGGACATGCAGGTTAAGGGTGCTTTGACGGCCTACATGCAGAACAAAGAACTGTACGCCCAGCTCAAGAAAGACTCGGCCAGCGCCACCGGGATCCTTGATAAGAACCTTGAGGAGCGCCGGCAGGCGTCAGCGCAGAAATGGTCGGAAATGGCCCAGGGCATGGACGAAGCCATGCGCGCCATTGGTGACGCATTCCGACCGGTAACGGACAAGGTGGCGGATGGTTTGGCCTACGTCACCCAGGGGTTGGCCAAGCTCTCGGACGAGTCGCCCCGGGTTGTGACGGGGATCGGCGCCGCTGTGGCGGCGGTGATCGCTTTTCAGACCGCTATGAGCGGATTCAAGATTGCCAAGGGCTTGCTCAACATTGGGCGCGGCTCGCTGATGGGCAATCCAAACATCCCGCAAAAAGTCATTGTCACCAACATGCCCGTTGGCGGATCTGGTGGCATGGATTTAGGGGGCGTCGATGACGCTGGCGGCAAGGATGGAAAAGGTAAGGGCAAGGGCGGCGGCCGTGGTGGCCGAAGCCCCGGGCGCGACATTGGGGCAGGCATGAAGGGGCCGGCAGTATTGGCCGTGATAGAAGCCGGGTTTAAGGTCAAAGACACTTACGACAACGCTGAAACCCAGGACGAAAAAGCCGAAGGATATGGCGCAGCGGCTGGCGGACTTGCTGGCACGCTCGCCGGTGCGGCGGCCGGTGCGTTCATCGGTTCGGCGGTCCCGGTAATCGGCACCGTCCTGGGCGGCTTGATTGGGGGCTGGCTGGGCAGCATGGGCGGTGACGCCCTGGGCGGTACCATCGGCAAGTCGATGTTTGGCTCTGACGAAAGTACGAAGGCCATGCCGGTGGCGGGGCCGTTGATGATGCGGGATGCCGGCAAGGACATTCCGCCAGTGCTGGGGGATATCGCCAAGTCGTTTGCGCCTTCGCGCACCGGGCCGCTGATGCTGACCAATCCAGGCCAGGGTGCTTTGCCGGCAACGCCTGGCGCCGTTAATCCGGGTGATGCTGCGCGGGCCATGATGATGCCCCAGGCCAGCGCTGACGCGGTTGCAGCACCACTTGCGGCGGCTGTGGCGGCAAAGGTCCAACCGGCCAAGATCGAGACCAAGGTGGATATTCACGCGCCTATCACGCTGACGGTGCAAGGCGATGTGAAGGATCCCAACGAGATCATTGCCCAATTGCGGCCGCTGATGGAGCAGCAGCAACGGGAAATCGCCCAGCAGCTCGAAAACCGCAAGCTCTACGACGCGCCGCATGTCTAAGGGGGAAATATGGAATCACTGGCACAGCTAAAGTCCGGCCTGAAGTATCTGGCCTCGGCCGGTGAAGCGGGCCGGCGCAGTATCGACGGCATGATGGGACCGGTAAATGGTGCCATCAGTGAAATCACCGGCGCCGCCAATGAACTGGAGGATCTGCCGTTTATTGGTCCAGCGGTGGGGGCGAAGCTACAGCGAGTCATGCGCGGGATTTCTACGGCCCAGGCCAAGGTTGGAAAGGTTATCGCAACCTACAATCGTGCGTCCCGCGCCTTGTCGCAGATTGATGAGCGCATGGGCACGCTAAAAGAGCAGGCGGGGAGGGCGGCAACCGCGATCAACAAGATCGCCGGAATGATTGACCCGTCACTGGCCAACATCATTCCCACCGGTGCATTCGCTACGGATGCAACGCCGGCGAAAGAGGCGGTGAAGCCTTTCCCCCATCTGCTGATCATTCAGCCGCTGGACCCGAAGGCGCAGCCGTATTACTTCAACCTTGATACGGCGGCCTTTGACTCATTGCGCCGCTCGACGGCGTACCGCTGGGCCTCGCAAGAGCGCCTGACGCGCCGATCGGCCCAGCAGGCCGTGGGTATGGGTGACGAGAAAATCACCCTCAAGGGCGATATTTTCCCGGGCTATCGGGGCGGCCTAGGACAGCTAAACACGCTGCGTTCGATAGGCTCCCAGCTCAAGCCGGTAACCCTGACCACGGGCTATGGTGTTGTGCTGGGCACCTGGTGTCTCACGAGCGTTGATGAAGACCAAAGCGCGCTGATGCAGGGTGGTATCCCTCGCAAACAGGCCTTTACCTTGGAGTTTGTGCGCTATGGCGACGACATGCAGAACATCTGATGGAGATCTGCTCGATACCATTTGTCATAACTTCTATGGCCATCTGGTGGGCAGTGTCGAGGCGGTGCTTGCGGCCAATCAGGGCCTGGCGGATGAGGATCAGCCTTACCGTGCTGGTGTGGTGATTGTCTTGCCGGATCTGCCAGGCCCTGTGGATGAGCAAGTGGCCCTGTGGGATTGATTCAGTTCTATCGGCTGCGCCCTTGTTCCGTTATGTGGAATGCCCCCTTTCACTAAAGCCCGCCCAGTGCGGGTTTTTTATTGGCCAATACCCTATGACTCCCCAATTTAGAATCGTCGCGAACGGTTCCGACATTACGTCGCTGATTAACGATCGGCTTTTGCTGTTGCGCACCACCGACAAGCCCGGCATGGAGTCGGACGAGTTTGAGTTGCGCATTGATGATCGTGACGGCCTGGTGACGCTGCCCAAGCGCGGCGCCGGGATTGAGGTCTACCTGGGCTATGCAGAAACCTCCCTGGTGCGCCTGGGTCGCTATGTGGTCGACGAGATCGAGGTATCCGGTCCGCCGGACACCATCGTTATTCGGGGCAAGGCCAGCGATATGCGCGGCACCGGTAAATCGATCCGTAGCGGTAGCTGGGAAGACGTGCCGCTGTCGAAAATCGTTTCCGATATCGCGGCGCGTAATGGCTGGACGCCGGCCTGCACCATCGTCACGAAGGTCGCCCGGGCTGATCAGCTCCACGAATCTGACTTCAGCTTTGTCACGCGCCTGGCCAAGCAATATGACTGCACCGCCAAGGTGGGCGACGGCAAGTTGATGGTTATGCAGCGCCAAGCGGGCCTGAGTGCCACCGGCAAGGTGATTGGCGCGATCACCCTTACGCGTAGCGACGTAAGCCGCTGGCAATTCCGCCTAGGCGACCGCAACGCGCACAAGACCGTGGCGGCCAAGCATCAAGACAAGAAGACGGGCAAGTTGTCAGTGGTCTCCCTGGAGAATGACGACGTGCCGGACGGCCTGCCGGCAGTACACACCGACCGCCATATTCACCCGAACAAGACCGCTGCCGAATCCGCAGCTAAGGCGCGCTTGGCTGCGTTCAACCGCTCGACGGCCGGCGTGCGTCTGGAAATGGACGGCCGCACGGATCTTTTTGCTGAGCGTTCTATCAATGCCCAGGGCTTCAAGGTGGGGCTCGATGGCGAGTACTTGGTGGATTCTGTGGAGCAGACATTCACCCAAGCCGGCTGGTCCACCACCGTCGAGTGCAACGGCGGCAAAAAGGGCAAGGCCAAAGCCAAAGGCAAGAAAACGAAGAAACCCACTAAGCCTGTCAAAGTCGTCAGCCTGGAGTAGCGGTCGCGCACCACAACCCCCGCCAAGTGCGGGCTACTCATGTTATGAGCTTGTATGCCCATCACCCAGCAGCAGTTGCTGCAGATCCTCCCGAACGCCGGCCCTTGAGCCGGTATTTTTTTGCCTGGAGAAATGTAATGCCACGACTTTCCGAATCACTCGCCGGCGGCCGTAACGTGCTGGCGTTCCTCGACATGCTCGCCTGGTCCGAGGGCACCAGCACATCTCCGGCCACTGCCATGGATGGTTACGACGTGATCGTCACCGGAGCCGATCGTAAGCCCGAGGTCTTCAAGGACTTCACAGATCACCCGTTCGCCAAGGGTCGCGCGTCGAAGATCATCAACAGCAAGGGGCTGACGTCCAATGCTTCCGGCCGCTATCAGCAGATGCTGAAGGACTGGCCGCACTACAAGGCGCTGCTCAAACTGCCGGACTTCAGCCCGATCAGCCAAGACCTCCTGGCGCTGCAGCACATTCGCGAGTGCCGGGCTTTGCCCGACGTGGTGGCCGGGCGGATCGAAACGGCTATCGCGAAGTGCCGGAACATCTGGGCCAGCCTGCCCGGCGCGGGATACGGGCAGCGCGAACACCTCCTGGCGGATCTGCTGAAGCGGTACCGGCTGGCGGGCGGGGTGATGTCGTGACGCCCGGGCAGATCCTGGCCGCGATCCTGCTGGCGATGGCCATCAGCGCCGCCGGCGCCTGGCAGGTGCAGGACTGGCGGATGGGCAAGAAGCTCGCCGAGCAGGCTGGCCTGCACAAGGATGATCTGGCGGCGATCAGCAATGCCGCCGGCGACCAAGCACGCGCCGAGCAGGACAAGCGCCTGGCCCTGGAGCAGCAGCTCGCCGGCCAGGACCAACAACACACCAGGGAATTATCCGATGCCCAACGCAACCAGGCTGTTCTGCGCGATCGCCTTGCCACTTCTGATGTCCGGCTGTCAGTCCTTCTCGACGCCGCGGATTCAGCCAGTAGCTGCAACGTGCCTGCCACCCCCGGCGCCGTCGGCGTGGTTCATGGCGCCGCGCGAGCCCAACTTGACCCAGCGCATGCTCAACGAATTCTCGCCATCACCGGTGACGGGGACCAAGGACTGATAGCGCTGCGGGCGTGCCAGGCATATGTGAGAGCTATTGCCCGCTGACCTACATTTGCGGCCGCAAAAATTAACGTGACACCCAATGAACACCTACCTTGCAAAGGATTGCAAAAATGACAAACCCAATCGTTCCATGGATGGGCGGCAAGCGCCGCCTCTCGAAACGCCTGCTGGAGCTGTTTCCTGAACACGAGTGCTACGTCGAGGTGTTCGCCGGCGGTGGCGCCTTGTACTTCAAGCGCGAGCAGCCTGCGAGGGTCGAGGTGCTGAACGATCTGAATGGGGAGCTGGTTAACCTGTATCGCGTTGTCCAGCACCACCTTGAGGAGTTTGTGCGCCAGTTCAAGTGGGCACTCAGCTCTCGGCAAATCTTTGAATGGCAGAAGATGGCGGTGCCGGAAACCTTGACGGACATCCAGAGGGCGGCACGGTTCTTCTATCTCCAGCACCACGCCTTCGGCGCCAAGGCCACGGGGCAGACGTTCGGCACTGCGACCACTGGCCGGCCTATCAACCTGCTGCGGATCGAGGAAAACCTGTCAGCGGCCTGGCAGCGCCTTTCCGGCACCTATGTTGAAAATCTGCCGTGGTTGAAGTGCGCAGAGAAATACGATCGGCCCCACAGCTTCCACTATATGGACCCACCTTACTGGCAGACGGCTGGGTATGGTGGCCAGTTTGGTTTCGAGGAGTACGAGCGAATGGCTGAGTTCATGCGGACCTGCCAGGGCAAGGTGATGGTCAGCATCAACGATCACCCAGATATCCGGCGGGTGTTCGATGGTTTCCGCTTGGAAACGATGGATATTCGTTACAGCACCGCCAATCCCCGGAAAGGGAAGGCGGCGGTGACTGGTGAGCTAGCAATCATGAACTGGTAGCTTCCGCGTATTCTGGATTTCCGCGAGCAGCCGCTGATTCTCCCTGAGTAGGTGGTCGCGCTGTTCGGCAACGAGTTTTATGCTGAGGATGGCAGGCTCGGAGCATTTTTCTTTCAGCTCGCGGATCTCATCCAGAGCAACCCTAAGGGCTTCCTCTGCCTGGGTCTTGCCGGTGGACAACTCGTCATTCATCTGGACCAAGCCCGCTACGTTCCGTCGAGCCGTGCGCAGCAGTTCGTGAGTGTCGGTGAGCTCATCCTCGAGCAGGGCACATTGGTGCTTGTACATTTCGAGTGGCGTAGGGCAGCCAAGCCACTCGCAGGTGTCTTCATCGATGTGCATGGTGGGTAAATCCGGATACTGTATGTGTGTACAGTAATCGAGGTTTGATCGTTGCGCGATTTGAGGCGACGAGCTGTAGCTGGTTTTGGTTTGGTGTTCGATCGGCAGGACGCCAGGAGGGGGTAAATGCAATCAGTTCGCCTGCATTAACGGAAGCTTTGCGGTAGCCTCGAGAAATCAATCCAAAAAGCGAGGAATGGCTATGGCAAAGGCGTTGTACGGGGTTTACTTCATTTTTACTCTGGGAGTCGTTGGAATGGGTTATTCATTTTTTTCGTCGTCCCATGACATTGAGCAGGACACTCTTGCGTGCTTGAAACTTTCGACTACCGAGATGGGTAAATGCATGGATCGTATGAGCCTGCGAGCTACCAACCTTCGTAAAGCTGCTGGGGTTTTGACTGGTCAAAACTGAAAAGTACTGTAGGAATATACAACGCTAAGTTGTTGATTCTTATAGGGTGAATTAGCGATTTTTAGCCAAGCTAAAAATGGTGATTTTTCTCTACAGATCAAGTGCTTACGGTGATTTCGGGGTCACATTGACATGGTGGTGCTCAAGGTGAGCGAGGCCGGTGGCGCGATAGGACCTTATCTTGGGTTCATCTGGCGGATGATGCTCTCAAACTCGTCTTCTGCTTTGTGCAGCGAAGCTCGGGCAGAGAGCCAAGCATCTAAATCTTCTAAGGTGGGGGCCGGCTTGTCTTGGATCAGCTCCCATTGTTCACAGTGTCGGTCATAGGCAAGGTTTGCTTTCGCGCGCGCGCGGTCAAGGTATTCAGAAGTGTTTGGCATGCTTGTATTCCTTGCCTGGCAATGCTGGTTTTGAGTCTTTCAGCGCATAGGTCGGAGCCCCGCGCCTCGTACCAATTCTTGTACCACTGACCGTGTTCCGCTGTCGAATAGTGGGTATCCCAAAGTGGCCAAACCCCTGATTTTGCTAGGCTTGGGCACTTTGGAAAACATACAAATACACGAAATTAATATTAGGAGTATGGATCAGAAAACGATAGAGAGCCTTTAAATAAAGGCTGTAAGACGATGATTGGTTAGGTTTGTACGCATCCGTGGGCAAAAAAAGGGCCCGCTTATGGGCGGGCCTAATGGAGTTCTTCAAAGGAGTAGGGGTAAGTTGCGCCCGATCCCGTCGATAGCGGGTGAAAAGGATGTCGAAGAAACGAGAAACCCGGCGCCGCGCACGGGTTGTCGAGCCGGATGTTCGGGCAAGTATTTTATTGGGTAGATTTGTCAGCGTCGGCAATTCAAGGCGGCTACCTGCATTTTGCCACCGTCTCCCACATCGACGATGCTCACGCTGTCAGCGCCAACCTCGGCGGCTTTATTGAATGCCATGTTCAGAGCGTCGCCGTTGGAGGAGCCCTGTACCGTGAATGCTTTGACGACGTTGCAAGCGTGGGCGGATGAGGCCGTGACAAGGTTGATTTGCTTGCCCGCTTCAGTGAGTTGGGTGGTACAGGCCGAGATCAACACCGCAATGAGGATCAGCAGAGGGGCGGCACGAAGATTACGCATGACTAAAAGCACTCCTGGGGTTCCTGCAGCATCCGGTTGATGCCGAAAATGTCAGCCGCAGATGCACGATAGCAGAGCATGAGGTTCACCAGAAACCAAAAAGCCCCGCGATAAGGCAGGGCTTTTTCAGTGCGGCAGATGATCAGTCGTGCAGGGTTTCGGCCGCATATAGCGTGTTTTCCAGCAGGCAGGCGCGGGTCATCGGGCCAACGCCGCCGGGTACCGGGGTGATCCAGCCGGCGCGGGGCAGGGCGGTTTCGTACACCACGTCGCCGACCAGTTTGCCGTCTGCCTGACGGTTGATGCCGACGTCGATGACGATCGCGCCTTCCTTGATCCACTCACCTTTGACCAGGCCCGGCTTACCGGCGGCAACCACCACCAGGTCGGCACGGCCGACGTGACCGGCGAGGTCTTTGGTGAAGCGGTGGGTCACGGTCACGGTGCAGCCGGCTAGCAGCAGTTCCATGGCCATAGGGCGCCCAACGATGTTGGAGGCGCCGACGATCACGGCGTCGAGGCCGTAAAGATTGACGCCGGTGCTTTCCAGCAGGGTCATGATGCCTTTCGGCGTGCATGGGCGCAGCAGCGGGATACGCTGGGCCAGGCGGCCGACGTTATACGGGTGGAAACCGTCGACGTCTTTGTCCGGGCGGATGCGTTCGAGCAACTGGGAGGCGTCCAGATGCGCGGGCAATGGCAGTTGCACCAGGATGCCGTCGATGTTCGGGTCATCGTTGAGGCCGTCGATCAGGTCGGTAAGGGCCTGCTGGGTGGTCTCGGAAGGTAAGTCGTAAGCTTTGGAAATAAAGCCGACCTCTTCACAGTCCTTACGCTTGTGCGAGACATAAACCTGAGACGCAGGATC
>Ga0302216_1000058_pt1 | contig 52424 bp, 51 predicted proteins | sample II_Fen_N3_2_FD_194575 | JGI IMG/M metagenome (GOLD analysis project Ga0302216, IMG submission 194575) | Peat permafrost microbial communities from Stordalen Mire near Abisko, Sweden - II_Fen_N3_2 | ecosystem: Environmental > Terrestrial > Soil > Wetlands > Permafrost | place: Sweden: Abisko...
AGGCCACCGCCATCTCTCGCACGTCGTTGGTACACATCTGTGTTGCCCGCAAGAAGTTGACGTAGTCCAACACCCCCGCAGACCGGTAATTTGCCCCCGTAAAGGCCGCGAGGCTTTGCATGGGGATGCGCAGACCCTCCCGGCGGTCAAATCGCTTACTGGCAAACGCTGCCAACCCATTAGGCAGACTGAAGTACTGCGTGTCAGGGGTCTCGATGCCGCACATGCGCAGGCACTCGGCGTAGACCATTTCGATAGCGCACACCTCGGCATGTTCGTCTTTGGCCGGGAACTTAATCATCCATGCTTCAAAGCCCGGCGTGACGGCAGTGGTAAACCCGCCAGTTTCGGGATCGCGATAGACGAGGGCCTTAGGCCTTGCACCTTGAGGCGAGCCGCCCACCAGCAGCAACGTCTGCAGGAACTCGCCACCGTCTCCATGGAGCACTTGCTGCACTTGGGCGGCAAGCTGTTCCAGCGGGAGGTCGAGTGCTGGCGGCTAACACACCGAGTTGGCTTGCTGGTGACTTGATCCGAGGCACTCTCAGCCAAGACAACGAACAGGGTCGAGTCCTGAGCCTTATCGACACATCGTCATACTGGAGCGTCGTGGAGCGGCCTATCCCAAGGTTTTGATCAACCCATCGAAATCGCCTGCGCCCCTCGGCCAGGGGCTTTCGATCTCCGGGTTGTTCGCGCTATTTGCCAGCCTCATGGATGGAGACGCGGCTCAGGCGCCCAGGCAGCGGCCTAGAAGTTCGCCGGCGTATTCGCGCTGATGATTTCCGCCTCATCCTGCCCAATATTGCGAAACCTGTGGGGCAAGGTGGTGGGGAAGTAATACCCATCCCCCGGGTTCAATATGCTGACCTGGCCATCGACAGTGAGCTCGACGGTGCCACGGGTGACGAGGCCGCACTCCTCCCCTTCGACATGCACGATCGGCTCTTCGCCGGAGCTGGCGCCGGGGGCGTATTGCTCGCGCAGAAAGCGCATCTGGCGGCTGGGGACCGGTGCGCCCACCAGCAGCAGGCGCAAGCCGTCGCGGCCCAGGTCGGGCTGTTCGTTGGCGCGAAAGACGTATTGGTGTTCCCGTGGCGGCTGGTCGAAGGTGAAGAAGTCCGCCAGGGACATGGGGATGCTTTCCAGCAGCTTTTTCAGGGAGCTGACGGAGGGACTGACGCGATTCTGTTCGATCAGGGAAATGGTGGCGTTGGTCACGCCGCTACGCCGGGCCAGCTCGCGCTGGGAGAGTTTGTAGCTTTCGCGAACGAGTTTGAGTCGGGTGCCCGTGTCCATAGCTGCCTTATGTAAGGGTGACTGTAGCGGCGTTTATCGGTTGCGATAGCTCTGTAGGAGCCGAGGCGGGTGCGGGCAGGCAATGTTGCGAGGTTCGCCGACTGCCTAGCCCAGATACCTGAAAGGCGGCTATTAAATCACGTTTGTGGGTAGAGCTGTAGCGGCGCTGAATACGCCCGGGCGCAAGAAAAAAAGCAAGCCCGCAGCCACTAATGCCGGTCAGTTAAGCGATAGAGCGGGCTACCGGTACCCGTGGCGAGGGAGCTTGCTCCCGTTGGACTGCGTAGCAGTCCTATCTGCTGGGGCCGCTCCGCGTCCCAGCGGGAGCAAGCTCCCTCGCCACAGTGACAGTGTTCTTCCTTAACTGACTGGCATTCGCCCGCAGCCACTGCCTAAGACGGCGTGGCCCGGGGCTCGCGGCGCTTATGTACCTGGCAGGTCAAATACCGAATCGGTCGCGCAGGGCGTAGTAGGCGGCGCCCATGGCCGTCAGCGGGGCCTGGAAGGTGCGGCCGCCGAACATCGGCATGTGTGGCAGGGAGGCGAAGGCGTCGAAGCGTTCGGCGTCACCGCGGATCACTTCGCTGATCAGCTTGCCTGCCAAATGCGAACAGGTGACACCGTGGCCGCTATAGCCCTGCATATAGTAGGCGTTCTTTTCGATACGGCCGAATTGCGGCATGCGCGACATGGTCAGCAGGAAGTTGCCGGTCCAGCGGTAGTCGATCTTGACGTCTTTCAGCTGCGGGAAGGTCTTGAGGATCTTCGGGCGGATCAGTTGTTCGATGTCATCCGGCTCGCGGGCGCCATAGACCACGCCACCGCCGTATAGCAGGCGGTTGTCAGCGGTCAGGCGGTAATAGTCGAGCAGGTAGTTGCAGTCTTCGACGCAGTAATTGTGGGTAATCAGGCTGCGCGCGACTTTCTCCGACAGCGGCTCAGTGACCACGATCTGCGAGCCGCAGGGCATGCTTTTGCGGGTCACCCTTGGGTCGAGATCTTGCTGCAGATAGGCATTGCCGGCGATCAGCAGGTACTTGGCGCGAACCACACCCTTGGCCGTGCGCACGACGTTGGGTTCGCCGTAGGTGATTTCCACGGCCGCCGATTGTTCGAAGATCTTGCCGCCCAGGCCAATAATGGCGCTGGCTTCGCCCAGGGCCAGGTTCAGCGGATGGACGTGACCACCCTGCTTGTCCAGCAGGCCGCCGATGTAATTTTCACAGCCCACTTCGCTGGCGATGTCCTTGGCGTCGAGCAGTTGCAGGTTGCGGTTGCCATAGCGCTCCCAACTGTTTTTCTGTTCGACCAGGCCTTTGAGTTGCTTTTTGTTCAGCGCGGCGAAGATCCCGCCCGGGCGGTAGTCGCATTGGATGTCATAGTGCTGGATGCGCTGGCGAATGATCTCGGCGCCTTCGAACATCATGCTGCCGAGGATTTCGGCGCTCTTTTCGCCGTAGCGCTGCTCGATAACATCCACGTCACGGCTGTAGGAGTTGACCAATTGCCCGCCGTTGCGCCCGCTGGCACCAAAGCCGACCTTGGCCGCTTCGAGCACGGTGACGCTGTAGCCGGCTTCCGCCAGGAACAGCGCCGACGACAGGCCGGTGTAGCCGGCGCCAATGACACAGACATCGCACTCGACCAACTCTTCAAGCACAGGGAAGTCGCCGGTGTGGTTGCGGGTTGCGGCGTAGTAGCTGTTTACATGGGGTTGCATGGTTAGGACTCCCTGGCGACTGGCCGGCGCGGGCCGGCAATCGCCGTTGTTATTTGGGCTTAGAGCTTGATCCAAGTGGCTTTGAGCTCGGTGTACTTGTCGAAGGCGTGCAGCGACTTGTCGCGGCCATTGCCCGACTGTTTAAACCCGCCGAACGGCGCGGTCATGTCGCCACCGTCGTACTGGTTGACCCACACGCTGCCGGCGCGCAGGCCCCGGGCAAAGCGGTGGGCGCGGCTGAGGTTGGCAGTCCACACCGCAGCCGCCAGGCCGAAGATGCTGTCGTTGGCGATCGCCAGCGCTTCTTCTTCGGTGTCGAAGCTGATCAGCGACAACACCGGGCCAAAGATTTCTTCGCGGGCGATGGTCATGGCATTGGTCACACCGTCGAAAATCGTCGGCTCCACGTACTGGCCACCCGTGTCTTGCAGGGTGCGCCGGCCGCCAACCAACAGTTGGGCGCCCTGCTCCTTGCCGATCTCGATGTAGCGCAGCACGTTGTCCAGTTGCCGCTGGTCGACCACCGCGCCGACCTTGGTCGCCGGGTCCAGGGGGTGCCCCGGTTTCCAGGCCTGGAGCGCCTCCAGCAGCAGCGCAATGAAGGGCTCGCGGATCGAACGCTGGACCAGCAGCCGCGAACCAGCCACACAGACTTCGCCCTGGTTGAAGGCAATCCCGGCCGCCGCCGCTACAGCTGCAGCGCGCAGGTCCGGGGCATCGGCGAATACCACGTTGGGGCTCTTGCCTCCCGCCTCCAGCCACACCCGCTTCATATTGCTCTGGCCGGAATACACCAGCAGTTGCTTGGCCACCCCAGTGGAACCGGTAAAGGCCAGCACGTCCACATCCATATGCAGGGCCAGCGCCTTGCCGACGGTGTGGCCGTAACCCGGCAGTACGTTGAATACGCCCGGGGGAATGCCGGCTTCGAGTGCCAACTGGGCCAGACGAATGGCGGTCAGCGGCGACTTTTCCGAAGGCTTGAGGATGAACGAGTTACCCGCCGCCAGGGCCGGAGCGAACTTCCAACTGGCCATGATCATCGGGAAGTTCCACGGCACGATGGCCGCGACCACGCCGCAGGGTTCGCGTGTGATCAGGCCCAACTGGTCGTGAGGCGTGGGCGCCACTTCGTCGTAGAGCTTGTCGATGGCCTCGGCGTTCCAGCGGATCGCGTTAGCCGTGGCGGGCACGTCGATGGCCATGGAGTCGCCAATCGGCTTGCCCATGTCCAGGGTTTCCAGGAGTGCCAGCTCTTCCTGGTGCTCGAGGATCAGATCGGCGAAACGGATCAGCACGCGCTTGCGCGCCGCCGGGGCCTGCAAGCGCCAGACCCCGGACTCGAACGCCCTGCGCGCGGCGAGCACCGCCGCGTCGGCGTCGGCCTCATCGGTGCTGGCGACCTTGGCCAGAAAACGCCCGTCCACCGGGCTGATGCTGTCAAAGGTCTCGCCGCTGGTGGCCCAACGGTACTCGCCGTCGATAAAGGCCCGGCCTTCGAGGTTCAGGGACTGGAAGTACTGCTCCCAGTCATTGCGATGCTTGGTCATAGGGTGTGCTCAACGCAAAAAGTGGGAGGGCCGTCAGACCGTGTGCAGGTACCAGTTGTACTCAAGGTCGGAGATCGAGTTCTCGAACTCGGCCAGCTCGCTTTCCTTGCACGCCACAAACACGTCGATGTACAGCGGGTCGATGTACCGGGCCATGACCTCGCTGTCGTCCAGCTCACGCAGGGCGTCGCGCAGGTTGTTGGGCAGGCTTTGTTCGTTCTGCTCGTAGGAGTTGCCTTCGACCGGCGCCCCCGGCTCGATCTTGTTGGTCAGGCCGTGGTGGATACCGGCGAGTACCGAGGCCATCAGCAAATACGGGTTGGCGTCGGCGCCGGCCACTCGGTGCTCGATGCGCACGGCATCCGCCGAACCGGTCGGCACGCGCACGGCGACGGTGCGGTTGTCGATGCCCCAGCTCGGCGAGTTCGGCACATAGAACTGCGCGCCGAAGCGGCGGTAGGAGTTGACGTTCGGGCAAAGGAACGCCATCTGCGCCGGCAGGGTTTCCAGCACGCCGCCGATGGCGTGACGCAGGGCGTCGTTGGTCTCGGGGTCGTCGCTGGCGAAGATGTTAGTGCCCGTTTTGTCGAGGATCGAGATGTGCACGTGCAAACCATTACCGGCCTGACCCGGGTAGGGTTTGGCCATAAAGGTGGTGTCCATCTCGTGGTCGTAGGCGATGTTTTTCACCAGGCGCTTGAGCAGCACCGCGTAGTCGCAGGCTTTGATCGGGTCGCTGACGTGGTGCAGGTTGACTTCGAACTGCGCCGGGGCACTTTCCTTGACGATGGCGTCGGCGGGGATGCCCTGCTCTTTCGCGCCTTCAAGGATGTCTTGCAGGCAATCGACGTATTCGTCGAGGTCATCGATCAGGTAGACCTGGGTCGAATGCGGGCGCTTGCCGGAGATTGGCGAGCGCGGTGCTTGCGGACGGCCGTTCACGTTGTCCTGGTCGATCAGGTAGAACTCCAGCTCGAACGCGGCGCAAATGGTCAGGCCCAGTTCGTCGAACTTGCTCACCACCTGGCGCAACACTTCGCGAGGGTCGGCGAAGAACGGCTGGCCTTCGAGTTCATGCATGGTCATCAACAGTTGCGCGGTGGGGCGCTTCTGCCACGGCTCGATGCACAGGGTGTCGGGGATCGGGTAGCAGATGCGGTCGGAGTCGCCGATATCCAGGCCCAGGCCGGTGCTTTCCACGGTCGAGCCGTTGATATCCAGGGCGAACAACGACGCCGGGAGGTTGATGCCTTTTTCATACACCTTGTGCAGCGCCGTGCGTTCGATGCGCTTGCCGCGCACCACGCCGTTCATGTCTGCAATCAGCAGATCGACGTACAGGACCTCAGGGTGTTTCTTCAGAAAGGCGTTGGCTTCGTTGAGCTGAACGGTACGCAGTGGGACCGACATGATGCACCTATTGTGTTAATTATTATGTTCAAAGCTGTTTCGTAGCTGCAGTCAATCCGAAAGATAAAGTGAAGTCAATAGCGAAAATCGGGGGCCATTCGTTAATTATATTGGTACTGGATAGGCAAACACAGGGCGAGAACCAAGCAAACACGCAGACCAACGCCTCGATGCGTCTATAATTTTTTACATGAAGGTTGTTAATTAAAATCAACATGGATAAGCTCTGGAAAAACTCGTTCCAGCGTGAATTTCGAGGTGATAAAAATGGCACTCAAGCCATTGATCGGTGTTACTGCATGCGTCAAAGAGATTGGCTTGCACCCCTACCATGTCAGCGGCGACAAGTATTTGCGTGCTGTCAGCGTCGCAGCCCTGGGGCTGCCGGTGATCATCCCTTCCCTGGCGGACCTCTGCGAGATCAAGGATCTGCTGCACTACGTCGACGGCCTGCTGTTTACCGGCTCGCCGTCCAATGTCGAACCCTTCCACTATCAAGGCTCTCCCAGCGCGCCGGGCACCGCCCATGACCCGCAACGCGACGCCACCACCCTGCCGCTGTTGCGGGCAGCGGTGGCGGCCGGCGTGCCGGTCCTCGGTATCTGCCGCGGCTTCCAGGAAATGAACGTGGCCTTTGGCGGCAGCCTGCACCAGAAGGTGCATGAATTGCCGGGCTATAGAGACCACCGCGAAGCCGACGACCCACGCCTCGAAGTCCAGTACGCCCCGGCGCACCCGGTGGCGATCCAGCCCGGCGGCGTGTTCGAGGCCATGGGCCTGACCGGTGAGATCCAGGTCAACTCGATCCACAGCCAGGGCATCGACCGCCTGGGTGACGGTCTGCGGGTCGAGGCCGTGGCCCCGGATGGCCTGATCGAAGCCATTTCCGTGGAGCACAGCCAGGCGTTTGCCTTTGGCGTGCAGTGGCACCCGGAATGGCAGGTCCTGTCGAACCCGGCCTACCTGAGTATTTTCCAAGCCTTTGGCGATGCCTGCCGGCAACGTGCCGCGCAGCGTGAGCATCCTTAACACACGGCGGCCCGCACCGGGCCGCGAGTACTCGATTCACCGATTGACACGCCCTGCCCACGCGACGCGCGCACCTGTGTGCGCCCGCCGTGCGGCGTGAACGGCAACACCCAAACAACAACAAGCAAGCCCAGGCAGCCAGGATGGCAGCGCCGAATAAACCTGCACAGCATTGATGGCGCAGGTTTGCAATCAACCTTATTAAGTCAGGCCGCATTGGCCCGACGACCTGTTGGGAGTTTCACATGGCAAACGCCTCCAGCATTTATCGCAAGGCTCTGGAAGGTCATCAGCCACCACAAAAGGTGCTGGTGAAGATCGACCGCGTGACCAAGAAGTTCGATGAAACCGTGGCCGTGGACGATGTGTCCCTGGACATCCACCAGGGCGAGATCTTCGCCATGCTGGGGGGTTCCGGTTCCGGCAAATCCACCCTGCTGCGCATGCTCGCCGGTTTCGAACGGCCCACCGAAGGCCGCATCCTGCTGGATGGCGTGGACATTACCGATATGCCGCCCTATGAGCGGCCGATCAACATGATGTTCCAGTCCTATGCCCTGTTCCCGCACATGACCGTGGCGCAGAACATCGCCTTCGGCCTCAAGCAGGATCGCCTGCCGGCCAGCGAGATCGAGGCGCGGGTCGAGGAAATGCTCAAGCTGGTGCACATGACCCAGTACGCCCGGCGCAAACCCCACCAGCTCTCCGGCGGCCAGCGCCAGCGCGTGGCCTTGGCCCGCTCCCTGGCCAAGCGCCCGAAACTGCTGCTGCTCGATGAGCCCATGGGCGCCCTGGATAAAAAGCTGCGCTCGCAGATGCAACTGGAGCTGGTCGAGATCATCGAGCGCGTGGGCGTGACCTGCGTGATGGTGACCCATGACCAGGAAGAGGCCATGACCATGGCCCAACGCATCGCCATCATGCACTTGGGCTGGATCGCCCAGATCGGCAGCCCGGTGGACATTTACGAAACCCCGGTGAGCCGCCTGGTCTGCGAGTTCATCGGCAACGTCAACATCTTCGACACCCAGGTGATCGACGACGCCGAAGGTCACGCGGTGCTCCAGTGCCCGGACCTGGACCGCGACATCTACGTCGGCTACGGCATCGCCACTTCGGTGGAAGACAAGTCGGTGACCTACGCGATACGCCCGGAAAAACTGCTGGTCACCACCGTAATGCCGACCGGCGAGCACAACTGGTCGAGCGGCAAGGTCCACGACATCGCCTACCTCGGCGGGCACTCGGTGTTCTACGTGGAGCTGCCGAGCGGCAAGATCGTCCAGTCGTTCATGGCCAACGCCGAACGCCGTGGCTCCCGACCGTCCTGGGGCGACACCGTGTACGTGTGGTGGGAAGACGACAGTGGCGTGGTACTGCGGGCATGAGTACGTCGACCATGAGCACTTTCAATCAAGCGTTGATCCGTGTGCTGCCCAGCGGTCGCAAGCTGGTGATCGGCATTCCCTTCCTCTGGCTGTTCCTGTTTTTCATGCTGCCGTTCTTCCTGGTAATGAAGATCAGCTTCTCCGAAGCGGCCGTCTCCATTCCGCCCTACTCGGAAATCTACAATTTCGTCGACCAGAAACTCCAGGTGCTGCTGAACCTGGGTAACTACAGCCTGCTGGCCGCCGACGATTTGTACATCTCGGCCTACCTGGGCTCGCTGAAGATCGCCCTGCTCAGCACGTTGATGTGCCTGCTGATCGGCTTTCCCATGGCCTATGGGATTTCCAAGACCCGCAAGGAAATGCAAAACGTATTGCTGCTGCTGATCATGATGCCGACCTGGACCGCGATCCTGATCCGCGTCTATGCCTGGATGGGCATCCTCAGCAATAACGGCCTGCTCAACGCCTTCCTGATGTGGAGCGGCCTGACCTCAAGCCCGATTGAAATCCTCAACACCAACACAGCGGTCTACATCGGCGTGGTCTACGCCTACCTGCCGTTCATGGTGCTGCCGCTGTACGCCAACCTGGTCAAGCACGACCAGAGCCTGCTGGAAGCCGCTTCGGACCTGGGATCAAGCAACTTCAACAGCTTCTGGAAAATCACCGTGCCGCTGGCCAAGAACGGCATCATCGCCGGGAGCATGCTGGTGTTCATCCCGGTGGTCGGCGAGTTTGTGATCCCGGAACTGCTGGGCGGTCCGGAGACCCTGATGATCGGCCGCGTGTTGTGGCAGGAGTTCTTCAATAACCGCGACTGGCCGGTGGCGTCCGCCCTGGCGGTGGTGATGCTGGCGATCCTGATTATTCCCATCTTGCTGTTCAACCGCAGCCAGGCCAAAGAAATGGAGGCACGGGCATGAAGCGTTTCAGTTTTTCGACCCTGATGCTGGTGCTCGGCTTGTTGTTCATCTACCTGCCGATGCTGATTCTGGTGATCTATTCGTTCAACGCTTCCAAGCTGGTGACGGTCTGGGGTGGCTGGTCGCTCAAGTGGTACCTGGGGCTGTTGGACAACACCCAATTGATGGGCTCGGTGGCGCGCTCCCTGGAGATTGCCTGCTACACCGCCGTGGCCGCCGTGGCGCTGGGCACCCTGGCCGCCTTCGTGCTGACCCGGGTCACCCGCTTCAAGGGCCGGACCCTGTTCGGTGGCCTGGTGACCGCGCCTCTGGTGATGCCGGAAGTGATCACCGGTCTGTCGCTGTTGCTGCTGTTCGTGGCCATGGCGCAGATGATCGGCTGGCCCATGGAGCGCGGCATCGTCACCATCTGGATCGCGCACACCACCTTCTGCGCGGCCTATGTCGCGGTGGTCGTCTCGGCACGCCTGCGGGAGCTGGACCTGTCCATCGAAGAAGCGGCGATGGACCTCGGTGCGCGGCCACTCAAGGTGTTTTTCCTGATCACCATCCCGATGATCGCGCCGTCGTTGGCGGCGGGCGGCATGATGGCGTTCGCCTTGTCCCTGGATGACCTGGTGCTCGCCAGTTTCGTCTCCGGGCCCGGCTCCACCACCCTGCCGATGGAGGTGTTTTCCGCCGTGCGCCTGGGGGTCAAGCCGGAGATCAACGCCGTGGCCAGCCTGATTCTGCTGGCGGTGTCCGTGGTGACCTTTATGGTCTGGTATTTCAGCCGCAAGGCCGAAATGAACCGCAAGCGGGCGATCCAGGAAGCCATGGACCAGACCGCCAGCGAAGCCTGGCAACCGCAACCCCAACAGTCATAACGAACACCGGCGACGGCCTAGGCCGTCGTGTTTTACCCCACAATAAAAAATGGAGTTGGATGCATGAAAAGGTTTGGCAGGACTCTGCTCACACTGTCCCTGTTGGGCACCATGGCTGGCGGCGCCCAGGCCTCCGACAAGGTGCTGCGTGTGTATAACTGGTCGGACTACATCGCCCCCGACACCCTGAAAAAGTTCGAGGCCGAGACGGGCATACACGTCACCTACGACGTATTCGACAGCAATGAAACCCTCGAAGCACGGCTGCTGGCCGGCAAGTCGGGCTACGACATCGTGGTCCCGTCCAACAGCTTCCTGGCCAAGCAGATCAAGGCTGGGGTCTACCAGCCCCTGGACAAATCCAAACTGACGAACTGGAAAAACCTGAACCCGGTGCTGCTGAAAAATGCCGCCGCCAGCGACCCCGACAACGCGCATGCCTTCCCGTATATGTGGGGATCGATCGGCATCGGCTACAACCCGGAGAAAGTCCGCCAGGCGCTGGGCACCGACGCGCCACTGAACTCCTGGGACCTGCTGTTCAACCCCGAGAACGCCGCGAAGCTCAAGGCCTGCGGCATCAGCTTCCTCGACTCGCCGACCGAAATGCTGCCAGCGGCCCTGCACTACCTGGGCTTCCCGGTGAACTCCCAGGACAAACAACAGATCGCCCAGGCCCAGGAAGTGTTCATGAAGATTCGCCCTTCGGTGGCGTACTTCCATTCCTCCAAGTACATCTCGGACCTGGCCAACGGCAATATCTGCGTGGCCGTGGGTTACTCCGGCGACGTGCTGCAAGCGCGCGCCCGGGCTGAAGAAGCCAACAACGGGGTGAAGATCGACTACAGCATTCCCAAGGAAGGCGCCGGGAGTTTCTACGACATGGTGGCCATCCCCCGGGACGCCAGCAACGTCGACAACGCCTACGCCTTCATGAACTTTCTGATGCGCCCGGATATCATCGCCGAGGTCACCAACAGCATCGGCTACAGCAACGCCAACGCCGCGGCCACGCCCCTGGTGGACGAGGCGATCCGCAACGACCCGGCGTCCTACCCGCCCCAGGAAGTGCTCGCGACCCTGTACGCGATCCCCGACCAGCCCATTCCCGTGCAGCGCCTGATGACCCGCGGCTGGACCAAGGTCAAGCTCGGCAACTAACACGTGCGCGCCACCACTCGGCGCACCCCGCTTCCGTTCCCGTCGCGCCTTACCACCGCGACCTTTGCTGTGAACGGCTTCACCCGGCTCCCTCGGTTAGGGTGAAACCCTTGGCGCCTTCGGGCGCCTTTTTTGCGTTCCGCCGGCGGACAAAGCGTCTTGTCACTCTGGAACTTTCATGGGTGCGCGGCACTGAGCAATTAAAACGCTTGAGGATGCCCTACACTTTCTGGCCCACTTGATCGCGCGCTCGTGTGAAGCGCTGAAGAGCGCGCGGCACCTCGTGGAACCCGAATAAAAACGCGCTACCTACGATTAATGGCCTTCGGACAAACCTTATGAACTCCCGCGTCAGCCGCTGCGCTCTCCCGCCCGACTCAAGCATTGCCCGCCATGCCACAGGCGCCAGTTTCATCGATTGCCAGAGCACCTTGGCCGATGACCACGCGCGCAGCGCCTTGCGGCATGGGCTGCGGCTGATGGCCCGGACACCTATTTGGATCGACCGATTGATGACGCTGCGCAACCGACTGGTGCAGGTGTTTGGCCTCAAGGACCTCGGCAGGCTGACACGCATCGACCTTGAGCGTGCAGACGCCGACTATCGACCCGGCGACCGGGTGGGGATTTTCACCCTGGTCTCGCAAACCCCCGACGAGGTTCTGCTGGTCGACCAGGACCGGCACTTGGATGTGTACCTGGCCATCAACCTTATGCCGCTCGACCCGCAAGGAACGCGTCGGGCGGTACTCTCCACCGTGGTCCAGCCGCACAACTGGCTGGGCCGCCTGTATATGCTGCCGGTGGCGCCGTTCCATCGCTTTATCGCGCCGCGCATGCTGGCGATGCTCAACCAGCGCTAGCGTTGTCGTCGTACCCGCGTTCAAGCTCAGGCCATTCCAAGAGCCCCGGGAACAGACACTCAAGTGCCAAGGCACTTTAGGCGGTTATTCGACGCCTACTTCGAAGCCCATATTGAACAGGGCCCGATCCTCAAAGATAACGGTTTGCCCGTTGGAGTGGTGACCGGCGGCCAAACGCTTTGCTGGCTGGATGTGCAGGTCGCAGGTGTCTTTGAGCTCGGAGCCGAGCACGTACATCACACAGTTTGAAACCGCAAAGAAGTCCGGTGGCGGTCACCTATTCGACCAAGCGGCCTTGAAATAGGCAGGTTTTGGGGATAATGACAACTGCACGTCATGGCGTGCCACCAATAAGGAGATTCTCATGGTTGAAAAGCCTACGGATGATCGGCCAAACATCCCTCACGTCCCCAGTGAGGACGGTATTCCAGCACCTAGCGGAGCTGCCAATCTGATCGACACTGACTATGTGATCGGTCAAGACAATATCAAGGGGGAGTTTTCGTTCTCGCTCGATATCCACGGCAAAGTGTTCATTATTTCAGCGACCACCATTTTACTGTTCGTGGTTTTGACGCTGGCATTGCAGAACGAAGTTGAACCCCTCTTCAGCTCTATCCGAAACTGGTTAACCAGCCACCTCGCCTGGCTCTTCATGAGCATTGCGAATGTTTTTGTCGTGCTGTGCATTGCGCTGATTTTCTCTCCGCTGGGTAAGGTTCGCTTGGGCGGCAAAGATGCCAAGCCAGACCATAGCTACGTCGGATGGTTTTCAATGCTTTTTGCCGCGGGCATGGGCATTGGGTTGATGTTTTATGGCGTAGCCGAACCCATGTCGCATTACGCTGCGTCCATGGGCGGTGTGACAGTCGATGCCAGCGGCGTGCGCACGGACTGGGCGCCGTTAGGCGGTGCTGCAGGCGACATGAAGGCATCCGCCGACTTGGCGATGGCCGCCACGATCTTTCATTGCGGCCTCCATCCCTGGGCGATATACGCGATAGTGGCGCTGTCCTTGGCGTTGTTTTCTTACAACAAGGGCTTACCGCTTTCGATACGCTCAATTTTCTATCCCCTATGCGCGTAAAGAACCGCTTCGCCATGCCGGCCGCCGCCGCAACCCTTGCGCCTGGGGCGCACACCGGAGGCTGGCGATTACCCGCTGTGGGTTGATGGCCGGTGTCACGCCCTGAATCCCTGGATTGGCGCGCCAACCGCTCGCCAGCGTTTTATTCAAATATGGACGTGCAAGGCCGGCTGATGGCGGGATTAACACGATCAGCCTGCCCCCTTCTTCGCCCGGCCACGCAGCGTGCGACGACGCACGCAACCGGCAAGCCCGAATGCCTAGGCGCCATCACTGCGCTTTCTCTTTCGGGTCATCCAGCTCGTGTGGGCGCAAACCAAGGCAAAAGTCAGCAAGAAGAAAGCCAGATAAGTCGTCACTATTTCCCCCTCATCTAAGTCAGCGCGTTAGGCTGTTATTGCGAATATATCCATGCTGGCGAGGTGGGAAGGTTAAGGTGGGTTAAGAAATAGTTAGTATTCGGGCGCGCCTTAGATCAATAGGGTTCGCTTGCATTGGGTGTCGGCATTGAGTCGGGAGCGCTGAAAACACGTTCAAATGGAGGACATCATGAGTAGTGCGTTGGTCATAGAGGACGATCAGGTGACTGCTGAAATCATCGTCGCTGAGCTCCAACGCCACGGCTTCAGCTCAAAGTGGGCTGCTACCGGCCGCGACGGACTGGCCTTGGCGATTGCAGGCGGCTACGACGCCATTACCCTGGATCGCATGCTGCCTGACTTTGACGGGCTGACAATTGTCAGCACCTTGCGCAGCCTTGGGATTCAAACACCGGTCTTGATGATCAGCGCACTGTCCGATGTGGATGAGCGCGTCCTGGGGCTCCGTGCGGGCGGCGACGATTACCTGACCAAGCCGTTTTCCGCGGTCGAGATGGTCGCACGCCTGGATGCATTGCTTCGACGCACTGCCGCAGACCCCAGCAACCCCCACCTCAGTTGCGGGAACCTGCGCCTGGACCTGGTAGAGCACAAACTGACTCGAAATGACGAAGACATCCAACTGCTGCCCACCGAGTTCAAGCTGCTCAATTACCTGATGCGCAGTGCCGGCCAGTTGGTCACGCGCACCATGCTGTTTGAAGGCGTCTGGGGATACCACTTCGACCCTGGCACAAACATCATTGATGTGCACATCGGTCGACTGCGCAAAAAGCTGGAAAGCGACAAAAACTCGCCTGTCATCCATACAATACGCGGTGCCGGCTATGTCCTCGTTACCCAAAAATGAGGATTGGCGCTCGTCCGGAAGTCGGCTGATCGGGTTTTACGCAGTGTTTTTCGTGGCCTGGGGCGCACTTTTTACGGGTGTGCTGTACTGGGAAATTTCCCACTATCTCGGAACGGTCGCTGAACGGACGTTGTTGCAACGCGCCCACTATTATCAACAGATCGACGACACCCAATTGCTCGCAGAGCTGGCTGCCAGTGAGGCTTTTTCAACGCCAGGGATCGACGCCTACGGCTTGTTTGCACCCGATGGCAAACACGTCGCCGGCGACCTGCTGAAACTACGCTCCAACCTGCCCGACGATGGCCAAGTCCATTACCTTGAGCGCGGCCTGAGCATTGCGTTACCCAGCACCGAAACCAGAAGCAGCTATGCCCTGATGGCACGACGCCCCGACGGGCATATCCTCATTCTGGCACGTGACGGAGGGTCAATATCCGCCGTGGGTGGCATTATCGAGCAGGCACTGATGTGGGGGTTGTCATTAACCCTTATCCCCGGATTGATTGGCTGGCGTTTATTACGGCGGCGGCCATTGCGGCGTGTCAAACGCCTGCAGCTGTGTACCGAAAGTATTGTCTCGGGCAACCTGTCTGAACGTTTGCCGTTGTCCGCACGCCGCGATGAACTGGATATGCTGGCCAGCGCCGTCAATACGATGCTCGATCATATTGAGCAACTGATGTATGAAGTCAAAAACGTCTGCGACGGTATTGCCCATGACTTGCGCACGCCGTTGACACGCTTGCGCGCAAGGCTCTATCAGTTGCAGCAATTGCCGCTGGCGCGTGAACATGAGCAGGCCTTGAACCAGGCGTTTGAGGAGAGCGAGTCGATCATGGTGCGTTTTCAAGGGCTGCTGCGGGTTGCCGAGCTTGAGGATATTCGTCGCCGTTCTGCATTTGCGCCCTTTCCGATCATGGCGCTGTTGAAACAGGCGCATGAATTTTACGAGCCGATGGCGCTGGACCGCTCCCAAACGCTTTCGTTGGCCATTCCCAGCGATTGTCCCAGCGTGTACGGCGACTCTTCGTTGCTGTTCGAAGCGCTGGTCAACCTGCTCGACAACGCCATTAAATTTACCCCTGAGGGCGGCCATATCGAATTGCGCGGGAGCGTCAAGGATTCATCGGTCATGATTGAAGTCGTCGACGATGGCGCCGGCATCCCTGAAGCGGATCGTACACATGTCATTCGCAGGCTCTATCGCGGTGAGGGAAGCCAGATAAACCCTGGCCACGGCTTAGGTTTATCGTTAGTCGCCGCCATCGTCAAATTGCACGGGTACACACTGGATATCCGCCCTGCCGCCCTGGACAGGGGAACATGCGTATTGATTCATTGCCCGCTGTTCATCGGTCAAACCACCGATTGATCTGTACCTGAACATTAAATTTAACTTAACACTGGTTAATTTGAGCGCCCCGCCTGCGAGGCCTAATTTGGCAGCACTTATTGCTGACCCAAGGCCTTTTGCTTGTGAGATATCTGCTGTTCCTGCGTGTGTTGACCGTGCTCTGTGTAACGCCACCGCTTCTTTGGGCAAACGACGCGCTGGCTGCCAATGCAACCCTGGGGGCAATGATCCCCGCTGCACCGAAGCTGGGTGCCGAAGCCTGGATACTGATCGACGCGGCAACGGACAGCGTAATTACCAGCCACAACAGTGATGCACGCCTCCCCCCGGCCAGCCTCACCAAATTAATGACGGCTTACGTCGCTACACGTGAGCTCAAGTCGGGGCGGATAAGCGCCGATGACAAAGTCGTCGTGAGCGAAAACGCCTGGCGCACTGGTGGCTCACGCATGTTCCTCGAACCTGGCAGTTCTGCTTCGGTTCACGACTTGCTGAGCGGCGTGATCATCGATTCAGGCAACGACGCCAGCGTGGCGTTGGCCGAACATATCGCGGGAAGTGAAGGTGGGTTTGTCGGGATGATGAACTCGACCGCTTCAACGCTGGGATTGATCAACACGCACTTTATGAACTCCACCGGTCTACCGGACCCGGAGCATTACTCTTCCGCGCGAGACATGGCGACCTTAGCTCTGAAAGTCATCAATGAAGGGACCACCTACTACCCTCTCTACGCCAAGAAAACCTTCACCTGGAACGGCATTCAGCAATCCAACCGCAACGCGCTGTTGTGGCGCAATTCCATCTACGACGGTTTGAAGACCGGTCATACAGAGGCGGCGGGGTATTGCTTGGTGGCCTCCGCACAGCGGGATGGGCAACGCTTGAACAGTGCAGTACTGGGCGCCAGTAGCACCCGTAAACGTGCGGAAGAAACAGAAAAGCTGATGGGGTACGGTTTTCGCTTCTACGACACCCAAACCTATAAGAAAGGCGGCGAAGTACTCGCACAGGCTGCGCTCTGGAAGGGTAAACAACCGTCCATCAGCGTGGGGTTGCTCGACGACATGACCCTCACGCTGCCTAAAAACGCAAGTCGAAAAATCGAGATGCGCTTGGCGTTTGATGGTCCGATCGAAGCCCCTATCACTGCAGGCACAGTCATCGGAAGGCTAGATCTGTTCGACGCCGAACATAAACTGGGGGAGCGGCCATTGGTCGTCCTTGTGGACGCAGAGCAAGGCTATTGGTGGACACGTTGGTGGGATACCGTGCATCTGTTTTTCACCCGGACGATCCGTAGCTGGTTCGATGAGACCGAGATCGCATGAGTCGCTTCAATACCCGCTGATTACACGGCAAAAGCCGGCCCCCATCGCAGTCGCGGAGACGTTGATGAACTCAGATGAGCTACGCAAAGAACTCGCGCTATCAAAATTCTTCAAAGGCGACTCATCCCTCAATGAAGCGGTACAGGGACTGAGTCAGGCTGAAAAGAAAGTGTGTATCGAATCGGCCTTTGAGCAAGAGGCAGCACGACTTGGGATAGCGGTATGGGAGCTGACGCTGACCATGATCTCGGAGTCTCCCGAAGAGCTGAAAAGCATGACCCTGGCGTTCCATCGAGAAGTGTCAGAAATGGTTGAGATGGAATGGACGGATTACTGCACGCTCAATGAAATCATCGAATAACACTTGGGGCGCGTGTACAGGCACGCGGACACTTGTCAATACCGCACAGCAACGGCTGATTAGCGGCAAAGGCAAGGCGGGAGACGCAATGCGACAGCACGCCCCGTCGGTTCAACCCTGGGAGCCGGCATCGGCGTTCGGCGACAGGGCGTCAAAACCTGAAATCACGTCAAAGAGTTCCTCGTCGATGCCGGCTTGGCGCAAACGGTGATAGGTGGCGTCAAGGTCTTGCAACAGTTCACCGATGTTGCGGTCTGCACGCTGCATCGCGGCAAGACGGCTGGCGTTTTCACTGGCCAACGACTCGGCACTGGCGCGAAACAGCGAGACGAACAGGTGCTCACGGATGAAGGCACGCAGCGTCTGTGTGTTCGCGCTCAGGACTTCGGGCAATTGAGGTGTGGGCCAGGGCTGCAAAGCGAGTGCCTGTTGCCATTGCTCATCCAGAGGCAGCAGTCGCTGGCTCACCGGGCTATAGCCGTTACCGCTGGGCCGGTTATAGAAAAGCATCAGCGTGGCACGTTGTGATTCTCCCGCGCCCCCGCTGTCCGCCATCGGGACTGTTTGCAGGACCTGCCCCACCAGTTGCGTGATTTGCTCCACCGACCCAGGCACGGCAAACACGCCTTCGGGCGCTCTACCGGCATCGAGCAGTCGTTCATGCACACGTTCACCAACCGCCCATACCTTCACCGGCAAGGACGCGAATTGGGCGATCGCGTAGTCGACCACCTCGTCGTTGAACCGCCCGACCAGTCCCTGATCGGAGCCGAATACCACCGCATGCACAGTGTGACCCTCATCCCGTGCATGGGGTGGCCGGGCGTGTATCGTTGCGGGATCGACCGCACGCAGACAAACGCCCAGCCCCAGTTCGACGGTGTGTGCGTAGTCAGCGAGTGCCGCCACTGATCGCTCGTACTGCCCGATGGCCGATGCAGCGGAGGCTTTCATGACCCGGACGACGGACTTGAGGTCAGAGGCGCTGCTGATTTGGCGGCGCAATGCAGTGATGGTGGCAGCCATCAAGCCTCCTTGGGCGTAGGCAGAAACGCCGCAAGTGCCTGGCGCGCCGTTTCGGTGACCTGCTCGCGATCAGCGTCGGTGAGCGCCTCGGCATCGGCCAGGCGCTTGCCCAGAACAGCCGGGAGGCCATTGGCGGCGGCTTCGACAGCCTGCTGAGCAGCCGTCATGCGCTCAAGCGGCACCGGGTCGAAGAGTGCCGCATTCAAGGCCAGCAAAATCGCGATTTGAGCAGGCACCGTCACCGGTGAGAGCTCCGACTGGCCCAGGCAGGCGCGGATGCGCTGGCCGTGAACGATGGATTGGCGCGTGTCCTCATCGAGCCTTGCACCGAAGCGCGCAAAGGTCTCCAGTTCCTCGAATTGCGCATAGGCCAGCTTGAGAGCGCCCGCCACGGCGCGATAAGCCGGGCGTTGAGCCTTGCCGCCGACACGCGAAACTGACTGGCCGACATCAATGGCCGGCAGCACGCCGAGTTCAAACAATGACGGCGACAGCACGATCTGCCCATCGGTAATCGAGATCAGATTGGTCGGGATGTAGGCCGATATGTTCTGGGCTTCGGTTTCGATGATGGGCAGTGCTGTCATCGAACCGCCGCGGCGCTCCTGGTTCAGATGGGTCGCGCGCTCCAGCATGCGCGAATGGATGTAGAAAATATCGCCCGGAAAGGCCTCGCGCCCCGGTGGCCGACGCAGCAATAGCGACAGTTCACGGTAGGCACGCGCGTGGTGAGTCAGGTCGTCGTAGACAATCAGCACGTCGCGGCCGGCCTCCATAAAATGCTCGGCGATGCTGGTGGCGGCGTAGGGGGCGATATAGGACAGTCCCGGCGCTTCGTTGCCTTCGGCGACCACCACGACAGTGTAGGCCAGCGCCCCTCTCTCTCGCAGGTTGGCCACCGCCTTGGCTACTGCCGACGCTCGCTGGCCAATGGCGCAATACACACACAACACGTTCTTGTCGCGCTGATTAAAAATGGTATCGATGGCGATCGCCGTCTTGCCGGTCTGGCGGTCGCCCAGGATCAGTTCACGCTGTCCTCGGCCGATGGGGATTAGCGCATCGATGACTTTCAGGCCGCTTTGCAGCGGCTCGGTCACGGGCGCACGGTCCATGATCGGCGCCGCCGGCCGTTCGATGGGTAGGCGCGATCGGGTGGCAGGCTGCGCCCCACCATCCAGGGCGCGGCCAAGCGGATCGATCACCCGCCCCAGCAACGCATCGCCCACCGCCACGTCCATCACTCGCCCGGTACGTCGTACTTCTTGACCGGCGCGCAGGTGAGCCGAATCGCCCAGCAGCACCACATCGACGCCCTCCTCGTCCAGATTGAACGCGATGCCCGACAAACCGCCGGGAAATGTCAGCAGCTCCTCGAACCCCAAGTGCGGCAACCCTTGGACACGGGCAATGCCGGTGGACACGCTGACCACTGTGCCCACTTCATGCAGGGTCAGATGCGGCTTGAAGTCCTGGAGTCGTTGGCTGATAAGGGTGAACGCCTCTTCCTCGGCGTGTTGCCGCGTAGCGTCGACAGGCTCGATCATTGGCATGTGCGCCCCGTTGAGGATTGTTGCTCTGGCGCATCTGAAGACAGCGTTTGAAGGTAGTCAGCAATGCTCCAGGCCAGCGTCAGCCCCTGCACGTTGACTTCAATACCACTGACCAGTTCAGGCGCGGTCTCGAACTTGAGCACAATGGCCTGCCCGGCCCACTCATCCAATGCCGACTGGATCAAGCTCTGCTGCGCGGCCGGCAAGTCGAATGCGCTGCGCAGTCGTGCTGGCTCGTCGTTGGACGTGGCCTTCAATGCGACAGCCAACTCGTCTCGCGCGGGTCCGTCAAAAGCCTGCAGACGCTGGATGAAGACCTCACAAGCGCGCTGCTCCAGGCTGGCCGACGCCAAGTCGCCGAGCACCCGGCGTGAGATGTCGTAAACCTGTCGTTGCGTCTGACGGACTAAATTGGCGTGCAGATCCTGCGTGTGTGCCAACAGTGCTTTTGCGCTCATCTCACGTGCAGCGTCTGCGGCACTGCGCGCCTCGGCCAACAGGCGCACGCGTTCAGCGTTTGCTTGCGCGACGGCCTTACTCAATAGGGCCGCCCGTTGTTCGTCAAAAGACTGGTTCTTTTTCTCGAACTCGTCTTGCTGCTGGTGGGCTTTAGCCTTGGTGTCGGCAGCGTCTTTGAGCTCGGCAGCAATCTTCGCTTCTCGCGCAGCGATGGCGTTCAGCACCGGCTGGTACAGAAAACGCTTCATCAACCACACCAGGATGAGGAAATTCAGCACTTGGGCGGCGACGGTGAACCAGTCGATGAGCACGGTCTATTTACCTGCCGCCTGGGCAACCGCCGCGATAGCGGTATTCCAGAATGGGTTGGCGAAGATCAGGATCATCGACACGACAAAGCAGTAAATGGCGGTTGACTCAATCATCGCCAGGCCGACGAACAACGTGCGCGTGATGGTGGCTGACGCATCGGGCTGTTGCGCCAGTGACGTGAGCGCAACGGACACCGCCTTGCCCTCGGCCAATGCCGGGCCCATGGTACCGAAGCCGGTGGTCAAGCCGGCCATGACAATCGAAGCAATGGCGATCCAGGTGAGAGAGTCCATAAGGGGCCTTTATGTGAGTTGAAGGAGGTGTCGCAGTGGCTCAGGACCGCGCTGCCGGTGCAGGCTTCGTGGACGCTGTGCTGCTACGGGTGGCCGCAGCGATGTACACCGCCGCCAGAATGGTAAAGATGTAGGCCTGCACCATGCCGGTGAGTAAGCCCAGCACTGTCATCACAATGGGGAAAACAAACGGCGTGATCGATAACAGGATGGCGATGATCATGGCGCCGCTCATCATGTTACCGAACAGGCGTACCGCCAGGGCCAACGTGCGCGAGGCTTCACTGATGAGGTTGAAAGGCAGCATGATCGGCGTCGGCTGCATGTACGACTTCATGTAAGCCCCAAGTCCCTGGCTGTAGATACCAAACATCGGCACCGCCACCAACACGCACAAAGCCAATGCAACGGTGGTCGACAGCGAAGCGGTGGGCGGTTCGAAGCCAGGGACCACGGTGCCCAGCGCCGAAGCCGCGACAAACAGGAACAGCGTGCCGAGAAAGCCCAGGTAACGGCGCGGATGCTTCAGGCCGACATCCTTGATCTGGCCGACAATTGCCGTCACCACGATCTCCAGCAGGTTTTGCCAGCGCGAGCGTTCGTGGCCTGTAGCTAGGCGGCGTGTGATCAGCGCTGCACCCAACACCAGCACTGCCATCAGTGCCCAAGTGAATACAATCGTGGCATTGAGCTTCAAGAAGCCATCCTGCCAAAAGATCCACGCATCAGGCGTCAGGCGCATGGCGGTGCTCCCGGCGAATGCGCTGCCTTGGCGGCTGCGGTCGGTTGTGTGACGCGCATGACGACGGCACGCGCCAGCAGGAAACCCAGCATGCACAGCCCCAGCCGCACAGGTTGGGCGGCACCGACGACATAGAAGCCAAGCAATACGACGGCGGTTCGCAAGATGAGGCTGCCAAGGAACCAGCGTGCCGGGGTCGGCGACGAGGCGCCGTGGCGCACGGTCCACCACAGCCCGCCGAAGAAAATCCCACCCAGCGCGCCACCGGCCAACAACGCGCCTGCCCCAGCCAGTACCCAGTTGCCGTAGTCAATCATCACCCTGCTCCTTCTCATCGAGTTCGTCGTGCATGGCTTGGTCTTCCCTGGCCACCCAGTGCCACGCGTTAAAGCAGCCGATTGTCAGCCCCGCTACCAACAACGCCAGGGTCCACGAGCGGCCGCCCGACTGGTGCTGATGCTGGTCGAGCCACAGCCCAAGGGCTGCGCCCAGTAATGTGGGAACAACCACTGACCAGCCGATCAACCCCATCATGCCCAGCCCAAACCACACGCCAGGTGTAGCGCTGCGGCGCGCCTTGAGTTTTCGGGCGGCCTTGGCGCCGACCTGATCGGCCAGTGTCGGACCGCCAGGTGCAGGCACGGGCGGTGGGCGCTTCGGGTTCTGCTTCATGACCGGCGATCGCGTAACGACGCGAAGCGGCGCATGAACCCGCTCTCCAAGCGAGCCATGGTCGCGCGCATGGCGACTTCTTGCGTATCGAGTGTCAGAAACTCCTGCTCGACTGCGTCGTGTAGCCGGGACAGATCATCGCCGCGCAGTGCCCGTCGCGCCGAGATCACCACGTCCTGTCCGGTCTTGACCAACACTCCCGCGTCCAGCGCCAGGAACACTTCACCGTGGGCTTCGCTCTGAAAACTGAGGATGCCTGGCACAAGCGCCGCCACACAGTCCAGGCGCCTTGGCAATAGGCCGAACGAACCTTGCACCGTCTCGACGACGATTCTCGACACATTCCTTTCAACCGCGAAAATTTCGAACGGCAGCAATACCTTAAGTGTCATCAACGGCATGACTATGCTCCTCGGTGGTCTCAGGCGTGGCCTTCGCCTTGGCTTCATCGACTGCGCCGATCATGTAGAGCGCGCTTTCCGGGAAGCCCTTGAACTCGTCTGCCAGGATGCGCTCACACCCCTCCAGCGCGTCCTGCAGGCTGACGAGCTTGCCGGGCATGTTGGTGAATTGCTCGGTGGTGAAAAATGGCTGGGTCAGGAAGCGCTCCAGGCGACGCGCGCGCGCTACCACCTTGCGGTCATCCGGCGACAATTGCTCAAGCCCGAGCATGGCGATGATGTCTTTGAGTTCAGCGTACTGGGCAAGCGTGCGGCGGATAGCCTGTGCGAGCCGGTAGTGGCGCTCGCCGACAATGCCCGGCGTAAGCATCTTCGAGCTGGACTGCAGGGGATCGATGGCTGGAAACAGGCCTTCGCTCGCGCGTTTGCGCGACAAGACAATCGATGCCGAGAGGTGCGAGAAGGTGTGTACCGCCGCCGGGTCGGTGAAGTCATCAGCCGGCACGTAGACCGCTTGAATAGAGGTGATAGCGCCGCTGTCAGTGTTGGCGATACGCTCTTCCAGCGCCGCGAGTTCAGTGCCCATCGTCGGCTGGTAACCCAAGCGAGACGGCATCTGCCCCATCAAGCCGGAAACCTCGGAACCGGCCTGGATAAAACGAAAAATATTGTCGACGAGCAGCAGCACATCGCGGTGTTGGTCGTCGCGAAAGTACTCCGCCATCGTCAATGCCGCATGCCCGACGCGGAAGCGCGCCCCAGGCGGCTCATTCATCTGGGCAAAAATCATCACCATGTTGGGCAGCACACCGGCGGCCTTCATCTCTCGGTACAGCTCTTCGCCTTCTCGTGAACGCTCCCCGATGCCGCAAAAGATGCTCACGCCTTCCTGGTGGCCGATCATGTTGTGGATCATCTCGGTCAGCAGCACCGTCTTGCCGACACCCGCGCCACCGAACAGGCCGGCCTTGCCGCCGCGCTCCAGAGGGGCGAGCACATCAATGGCTTTGATGCCGGTCTCGAACACTTCGGATTGGGTGGAGCGGCGTACCAGCGGCGGTGGCGCCTGGTGTACCGAGCGCCACTGCACCGCGTCCAGCGCGGGCTGGCGATCAATGGTATTGCCAAAAACGTCGAACATGCGCGACAGGATCTGATTTCCCACCGGTGCTTTTAACGGACCACCCGTGTCTTGCACACGCATCCCTCGCGCCAAACCCTGGGTGGGCGTCAGTGCGATGCAACGCACATGGTGTTCGTCGCGCTGGGCCAAAACCTCGATGGTCACCTGGCCGGCATCACCGGCGCGCAGCAGGGTATGGATGGGCGGCAGCACCGCATCGAAACGAATATCCACAACACTGCCGCGCACGGCAGTCACCACGCCAACGTTCACTGCACCGTTCTCGGGCGTCACCTGGCGTTGCGTCATCGCGCTTCCTCATGTTCGGTTGTCGTGGCGAGCCGGTGTGCAGCCTTGCTCAGGCAATGAGCATGTGCCGGAGCAGCAGGGTAGCCAGGCCTGTTCAGGGGCGTTGGGCGAGCGACAGTAACCATCAACGACACAGCTTCTGGCCGATTGAGTGGGGAAATGACACCCACTCGAATTCAGGGCGCAGACGACGCCGAACGTCGCCCGGGAGTGCGGCGGCCGCGCAGCGCCTAAATGTCCGCCCTGCTCCACAATGGCAGGGCCCCAAGTTAGCGGCCTGACAGGCTACAGAGTAGCCCGGAAACTACCTACAAGCGATCTTGAGTAGTACTACGACGCAGTTGTCAGGGGGCCATCCCACACCGGAAGCGGGTGGAGAAGGCTCGCGGTCGAGCTGCGCAGGTGTCGTGCGGGCGCAGGAGGTTCGGAAACTACTTAGTGGCTGCTTGCAGTGATGCTCGCGCATTTAATTGATCGGTTGCCCCTTGGGCGCCCCTTTGGCACTTATGACTCAGGTGTTTGAACTCGCTGGCAAAGCGCTTTCAGCAGAGGTAAATCCATGATTTCGACGCTACGCCCTTCGACCGCCATTAAGCTCATTTCGCGCAGACGCGCAATGGCTCGGCAAATCGTTTCGGACCTTACGCCAATGGACAAGGCAATATCCTCACGTGACATACGCAACAGAAAGCGGTGCGCGGAGTACCCCCGCTGCGCAAAGCGCTTGGACAACCCCAACATGAAGATTGCCAAACGCTCCTCTGCGTTGTAGTGCCATAGCGTGAATAGCCTGCTCTGGCCGTGGGTGATTTCTCGGCTAAGCATTCTACTCAAGCTCAAGCGTAACGAGGGCACCTCGCGAGCAAGCTGTTCCAAGCGCTGATAAGGGATCATATAAACTTCGCTGTCTTCCAGGGCGACTGCCGAGCACACGTGCGGTTCCCCGGTAATTGCTTCCAGGCCTATCGGCTCTGCGGACATTGGAAATCCGGTGACCAGGCTGAACCCTTGCTCGCTGACTAGAACGGTTTTAAAACTGCCGGACCGCACAAAATACAAATACCGCGCGTTTACACCTGCGTGATAAAGCTCAGCGCCCTTAGCAATGCGCACGGTGTGAGTGATTAACTCATCGAAGCGCTCAAACACCTGCTCAGAACATCCCGACGACAAAAACACCGCGTGAATGGCGCAGTTATCAGCAGTTTTTACCGATGCTTGGGGGGGCAAGGGAAGCAACGTCACAGGCCTGGTTTGATGGGTAGTGATCAGCATCATGCACACTCCGGCCTCGTTCACTGAGGCGTTACCCAAAGGCGGGGGTCAGGTCGAGTTCGTAAATAATTTCGTCATCGCCAGTCGCCGGGTACCGGCCATGGAACCCAAGACTTCGAGCCAAGCGATGCATTCCAAAATTATTGCTCTGATGAACCGACATCATTTTTTTGAAACCATTTTGCCGGGCCGCAACGATTAGGTGCTGCATCAACAGCGTGCCCACGCCCTGACGCTGCCAACGGTCGGCTACAACCACTGCGCAATCACACTGCTGGGCATCCGCTGCGACGGCATAGCGACTGATGCCGACTTCACGCAACAGGCCATTCTCATGAATCATCGCGATGTAAGCGCTGCGGGTGCGGTAGTCCACGCCCATCATCTGATCCAGGAGCGACACATCCGCCGGCCCTATCACCCCGAAAAAACGCGTTCGAAACGACTCGGCGGACAGCTGTCCAATGAACTGGAACTCAAGTTGCCGGTCTTGTGGATGCAACGGGCGAATCAGCACATGGGTACCGTTGTTCAACGCCTCTATCCAATGCTCGTTGGGTGGTTCATCGCCGAGCGCCGCGAGAATTTTTTCTACTGCATCGTCCGTCATCATGACCAGGCCCTGTATCAATTAGTGAAAGACTCCGGTCGAAGGTTCACGGCTACCGATTTCGCGCAACACTGTCGCGTACCTGACAGGCCTCCACAGAGCTGTATAACCGACGGAAAACGATCGGCAGTAAATCTGGTAAATCCTCTGCCAATAATCCGGGACCAAATTCGGCCGCCGCCGCGCCGTGCAGCCAGACACCCGCCGCCGCCGCCGTAAATGCCGACATTCCCTGGGCGAACAAACCCAGAATGATGCCACCCAGAACGTCGCCGGAACCCGCAGTGGCCAAGGCTGAAGGCGCATTGTTGTTGATGATTGCCCGCCCATCAGGCGCCGCGATCACGGTGTCACTGCCCTTGAGCACAACCACCGCCGAGCAGCGCTGGGCTGCAGCTCGGGTACGGCTTAGCTTGTCGCCGGCGGGGTCAAATATTCGGCGGAACTCACCGTCATCGGGCGTCAGCACACACGGCCCCTGTATCGCACGATCCAGCGCCGCAGGGTCATCCTGAAAGACCGTAATGGCATCGGCATCAATCACCGTGGGTCGCGCCGTTGCAAGCATCGCCAAGACGTGGCCAAACGTGTCTTTGTTGACCCCGGCACCTGGGCCGACCAACCAAGCGGAAAAACGACTGCCGTTGAGTAAATGACCAAAGTCCTCCGGCGTCACCCAGGGATGCACCATGATGCTATTGAGCGTCGCGGCATAGACAGGTAGCGCTATTTCAGGCACGGCAATGCTTGTCAGGCCCGCTCCGGCTCTTGCTGCACCTCGGGCGGCCATGCGAGCGGCCCCGGTCATCGGGTAGCCACCAAATACCAACGCATGCCCGCGACTGTGTTTATTGGAATCGGCATGAACGCGCGGCAGGTCGGCCAGCCACAACGCGGGATGATTCTCAAAGGCCAACGGTGCGATGACATCGACCACCGACTTGGGCGTGCCAATATCGGCAACAATGACTTCGCCGCACAAGTCCCGCCCCGGCAGCAGCAGGTGGCCTGGCTTCTTGCGGAAAAACGTCACGGTCAGCACCGCCTTTACGGCTCCGAGCGCTTCCCCGGTGTCGCCCATCACACCGCTGGGGGTATCGATTGCGACAATCGGTACGCAGCCGCGTCCGGCGGCGGCCAGGGTGTCCAGCGCCTGCCCTTCCAGTGGGCGGCTAAGACCCGCGCCGAATAGTGCGTCCACCACCAATTCGGCCCCTTCAAGTACCGACGGGTTCAATGCCTCAACCTCCCCGACCCACCGCTGTGCATGCTGCCTGGCCTCGGCCTGGAGACTGAACCGGCTACCCAGCATCGCCACCCGCACTGGCCAGCCAGCTTCTGCCAGCAAGTGCGCGACAACAAACCCGTCACCGCCGTTGTTGCCTGGCCCGCACAAAACCAACAGCGGCCTGGGGGTCCAGCGGCACTCGATTTCGCGCGCCACAGCCGCCCCGGCATTCCCCATCAACTCGAAAGACGACACGCCGGCAGCGACCGAAAGCCGGTCAGCCTCCGCCATCTGTCGCACGGTTAACAAGGCGGTCTGGCGACTGCTCAGTTCAGACTCTGAATTCAACCGGTTCATGCTTTTTCACTCTCTTAAACAGCACCCAAATCAATGACCACCCGCGATGGAACATCACCGCGTTCAAGGCGCTAGAAACTCTGGTTGATCGCCGACAGCGGGGGCAATTCAATATTGGCCTTGACCTTGTCTTGGGCTGCGAAGTCCGCTGCAGAACCATGCAACTTAGGCGCCTGGATGTTACGAGTTCATTCGCGACACTGACGCGGCCCGGGGCTACTGGCTACTCATTGGCACGCCCGGCTTTTTTGAGCATAAGTTGCGCACGCTCATTGGCTTCATCTGCCGATTTTTTTGCGGCGAGAGCGGCCTGTAATGCCTTATCGGCCTTTACCGCTGATTCGTCCGCATGCACCCTGGCGGCAGTCGCCATGTCTTCGGCGCTGCTGATCCTTGCATCAACTTCCTCGCGTCGGTGACTGCAACCGGCCATCAACGCCACGCTCACGATCAATGCCGTGGTTAGAATGAGTCCTCTCATGGTGGCGCTCCTTTTAATCTGAAGAGTCGGTGCTGACTAGGCGCAACTGCGTAGATCACAGTATTCGTTTGCGGGATATCGCATCAGGCTCGGAAACTACTCAGGTTCCGGTAGTTAGGCAGGCCGACGCAGTTAACAGCGAACCGCTGGTCGGAGATATTGGCGCTGACGCCCACGGAATCAACGGTCTCTCCCCAGCAAAGTCGAGATAGCGTTTAACCAGCCATCTGTTACCGCAATTTAAACGCCTTTAAACGGCCTAGCCGCACGAATGCGAGATTGCGTAGCACTCAAAGGGGTGTAGTCTCAAAACAGAGGTGTTCCTTCGGAACTCAGTGATACGGAAAATCACAATGCCAGTTCGCCGTCCACTCGATGCGGGAACGGCCACGCCCGAGGTGCCTACACGACCACCTTTAGCTGACGCTGCAACGCGGGGCCAGAAAAAGGCATCTACACCTCAAATGACCGCGGAGCCCCTTGACCGCCTACGCTCACTTAACGGTGAAAACGAACAGCTGCGGCGTTCACTGGAACAGCAACGGGCTGCCTCCCAGGTTGCTTTAGGCGTACTCCACAGCACCCACATTGCAGCCATTCTGCTCGACGCAGATCTGAATATCCGCTTGTTCACGCCCGCCAGTCAGCCGCTGTTCAACATCCTTAGCCAAGACATCGGGCGACCACTGGCTGACCTTCGCCCCATGGCCACTGATCTCAATCTGCTGGATGACGCCAGAACCGTCATGCGTGACAGGGTTGCTTTGGAACGAGACGTTGAGTCACGTGATGGCATGAGTTTTGTCCGCCGTATTTCGCCCTACAACCTGCAACACGATTGTGTTGAGGGCGTGGTCATCACCTTTACGGATGCAGGGGACAAAAAACAGCTGACGCAGGCACTCGAAAGGGCCACGCAACAAGCCAAACAGGCGACGACGACTCGGTTGCGCTTTCTCGCATCGACGAGCCATGATCTGCGTCAGCCTTTGCAGACGCTCAAGTTGTTGCAAGGCCTGTTGCTGGGAATGCTTAAAGATGAGAAACCTCGAAAACTGACCGCGAGAATTGGCGAAACGGTGGGGGCAATCTCCGGAATGCTTAACGCGCTTCTGGATATCAACCACATTGAAACAGACGCTAATGGAGCAAACCCCTCAGACTTTCGCATCAGCGATTTGCTGGATCGGCTCGCCGATGAGTTCAGCTACAAAGCCGGCGCTAAAGGTCTGAAACTCAAGGTAGTACCCTGTCAACTCATCGTAGAAAGTGACCCACGCCTGCTTGAGCAGATGCTGCGTATCTTGCTGTCCAATGCGCTGCAACACACCCATGAAGGCCGCATACTTTTGGGCTGCCGCCGCCACGGCGGGTGGCTCAGTATTGAAGTCTGGAATTGCGGCACAGGGACGCAGACGCCCAAGCCGGTGCCCTCCCCAGGACGCTACTTGCCTGTCGACCACACAGTCCAGGCAAATGCGCCAGGTTTGCTGATCGTTAAGCAACTGTGCTCGGTGCTAGGACATCGACTGCGCACTCAATCAAGTCAAGCCAAAGGGTCGGTATTTTCCATCGACGTGACGTTTTCTCGTCCCGCCATCTCGTCACCAAATGCTCAGCTAGAAACTGATCTAAAAGAGAACGCCCTGGCGCACGACGGTGAAATGATCCTGATTGTCGAAGATGATGTCGAGGTGCTCGAACTACTGGGCATGCTACTCAAGTCCGAAGGTTATCAAGTGGAGATGGCTGTTGACGGGCTGACCGCTCTGGAAAGCGTTACCCAAGGTGGCGTGCAACCTGATCTGATACTCGCTGACTTTAATTTGCCGGGTTCTTTGAATGGCTTACAAGTCATCACTCAACTGCGTAAAACCCTGCATCGCAGCATGCCTGCGATCATTCTCACGGGTGATATTTCTCATCAAACCGCGCGTGACGTAGCCTTTGAGCACTGCACTCAGCTCAACAAGCCAGCGAAACTTAAAGAGATTATTTTCGTCATTACATCTCTGCTTGAACAACAGCGTTTGGTGATTGCCCAAGGTGAACGCCGCCAGGAAGCCGAAACCGCCGACACAGAAACATCCATCATATTCGTCGTTGATCGCGACGATTTTTTTCGCAATACCATCCGCAGTTTGCTCGAATCCAAAGACTATCGAGTTCAGGACTATGCTTCGTGCGAGGCGTTCCTGGAGGAATACTCTCCCGGCCTACGCGCGTGCTTGCTGGTGGATGCAAACCTGCCTGGAATGCAAAGCCTTGAACTCATCCACCGACTGAGAAGCAATGGCGATGAACTGCCAACCGTCATGATCAGCGACAGCCACGACGTTTCACTTGCCGTGAATGCGATGAAGGCCGGTGCATCGGACTTCATCGAAAAGCCCTTTAGTCGCAATGAGGTTCTGCAAATAGTCGCGCGCGCTCTGGAGCACTCGCAGGACGCAAACAAAAAAATGGCGTGGACTCAGAACGCAACCCATTGCATCGACAGTCTTACTTTTCGACAGCGTCAAATCATGGACATGGTACTTGCGGGGAAGCCGAGCAAAAACATTGCAGTAGAGCTCGGAATCAGTCAGCGCACGGTTGAAAATCATCGCGCTTCAATTATGACTCGCACTCACTCCAAATCGATTCCTGCACTGGCGCGTGTCGCACTTGCGGCCCACTCCAGGGCCGGCACTAATTCGGTCTTCGAGGAGAAGGCGCCACCTAACGTTTTTAGCCATCCGGGCAACACATCTTCCGGACACCAACGCTAAGGGCGATTAGCTGAGCCGCGCGCCCATCCAGGCATTTGCGCATTGGCTGTTGGAGGAGGCGCAGGTCAAGTAGGGGCATGTGGAGGTGCCAGTGCAGAGCCCGCAACCGTCGGTTGAGGCTCGAACACACATTAAAGGAGCGCCAGGAACCTTGCGATTCCTGGCGCTCAGTAACGCGACCAAAACCCTGCCAAGGGAAAATGCCGTGTCGACGCAGAATCTAGCATGCCAGTGCGCGCCACCTAACCTGCGACAAACCACCACAGGCAGCGCCTCATTGCACAATCAAGAACCACGCCTTGGCGCTCTCCCCTCCTGACTGTGGCGGGCTGTCGCACTGGGGCTCCTCGTTCAACGGCAACGAGCGCAGCACCGAACCCGATGAACCTGGCTCATGAACGCCAAACCGGCACGCGGGCGAGTGATGAGCGGGTTTATCAGGCAAAAAAAGGCCCTCTGGGAAGAGGGCCTGGCAACCGGCACATGAACGGGTTCAAATGCCGCGCCTCGAGCTACCGTGGAAGTGTCTGCCTCCGCTCAAAGCCTGCACACTTTATGAGCGCAGTCTCAGGGCGACAACTGCGACAATCGGGCACATCGCGCTCGCTAATCGGCCCGATCCGCGGTACTGGCGGCGCGAGCGATCAATGCTGATCAGGCGTGGTGCTTTGTCGCAGCTCACTGGCGTCGCCCTGGATCAACACTGCGTCAAGGAATCGGCAGCCAGCGGCGAAATCCCACGCCGCCCTTGCCGGTCAACGGGCACCAGGCAAAGTCCCAGGGCACCGGCGGAAACTCCTCCAGATCAGCTTCAAGCCCGGGCACCGGACGAGGCGCCTGCTTCCAATCGAACACCCTTTCCGGCGCGCCCTGCCAGGCCAACACCAGCCCCCGAGCCTGGCTGTCATCGCTATTGATCCAGCGTGCCGCCGCAGCGCACATAAACGACTCGATGTGCTCTTCGTTGATCCGCGCCTGATACTTGGAGCCCAGGAGCCAGCGGCATACGCTCAGGTAATAGGTCCAGTTCAACGGCGGATGATTGCGATAGGCCCAGGTCATGAAGCCGCGAAATATATTCAGGCCATCGGGCGGATCGAGCTTGAGCAAGCCGGGGCACACATCGAACAAGGTGTGCCAGTAAGGCAGCAGTCGGGCATCCAGGTGTACGAAACTGCGCGCATTACCTGGGTAATCCGGAAACGGCAGCAGGAAGTCCGCTTGATTACGCAGACGCGAGGCTTTGCTGACCAATCGCGAAGCCCCCGATGGAACGGCTAGCGCGCACATGGCGACCTCCGGCCGATTGGCGCAGTTGCGGACTTTGCGTGTTTTCTTGCGTAAACGGCCGCAGCCAATCCTGGCAGTAGCCGGCGATTGAGGCGTGCCAATACATCAGCCATTGTGTGCTCCTTCCCGTGTCACCTATAACCGTGGAGCCCCGCAACGCCTGGCTGACCGGGGTCGACAGGCACAAGGGGGCTTAGACAAACGCGGTCATGCGCAAAGTGCGGGGGAAGCTCTGGGGTTGGCCGAGGGCCAGGAATAACGCGGGGGCGCCTTGCAGCGCTGTTCGCGGCCAGGCCGGCGTACCTGCCCGATCCGCAGCAACCAGCCCAGACAGAACAGTAACGCGATGCTCAAGGTCACGGACGAGCAGATCGGACAGGCAAAACTCCCGGCCCAGCCACTGGCGGACAGATCGGCGGGATCCGCTTTCGAGGCCGGCGCAGGGCTGCTCTGGGACGAGCAGAACTGCCCGCCTACGCCATTGAGCGCCAGGCCCATCGTCTGTCCGTGCGCCAAACCGCAGGCGAACACATTGAACAGGACGCAGAAATACAACGTCCAGGCAATGAGCGAGCGGTCTGAGCGGGTCAGTTTCATGGCGGCGACTTTACCACCGAACAGCCGGTCGATTGAAGCGCAACCCGGGACGGCAGTACATCGCCCCCATGCCTTCCAGGGCGTTATCGATTGGCGAAGTACATCGTCACTTCAAAACCAATGCGTACATCGGTATAGCTCGGTTTGGTCCACATGGGCACGTCCTCTTGGGGTCTATTGGGGTTTAACGTTGCGCTGCGCCATTACAGGCGAACGTCACCCGCCCCGCTTGACTGAGCGTGACAACGCTGCTTGTCATTTCGTGCCAATCAGGCCCGCTGAAAAATCATTAACTTCGAAACAAATTGGCAAAAACCCGCGAATCGCTCTATCCGAATTAACGATAACATGTTAACAATATCCCAAGCCCTGACCTAGCAGAGGGCCATACCAACAAAAACAACAAAAGGAACGCCCCTCATGCATTCGTGCCTCTTTCGCACGGCGGCAAGCGCTGGCCTGTGCGCCGCGTTTACCCCTCTGGTTGCCCACGCCGATTTTTTCCAGGACAGCAAAGCCACTCTGGACCTGCGCAATTTCTACATGAACCGCGACTTTCGCCAGAGCAATGCGCCGCAGAACAAGGCGGACGAATGGGCGCAGGGGTTTGTATTGCGCATGGAGTCGGGCTACACCGACGGCGTTGTCGGATTCGGCGTGGATGCCTTGGGAGAACTGGGTTTGAAACTCGACTCCAGCCGAGACCGGCGCGGCACCGGGCTGCTGCCGTCCGGCGCAGACGGCGAACCGGCTGATAGCTACAGCGAGCTGGGCCTGACAGCCAAACTGCGGGTGTCAAAAACCGTGCTCAAACTGGGTACCTTGCAGCCGCTGTTACCTGTGGCTGCCTACAACGACACCCGGCTGCTGCCGTCGACCTATAACGGTGAACTGGTCACGTCGCAGGACATCGATGGGCTGACCCTGAACGTCGGTCGCCTGGAAAAACAGAACCTGCGCGACTCCTCCAACAACGAGTCAATGAGTTACGGCGGCGTCACCAGCAGCCACCTGGACCTGGCCGGGGGCACCTACGCGATCAATCCGCACCTGGCGGCGACGTATTACTACGCGCAAATGCAGGACATCTACCGTCAGAACTTCATCGGCCTGGTGCATGACCTGCCCCTGGCCGAAGGCGTGAACCTGCGCAGCGACCTGCGCTATTTCGACACTCGCGAGCAAGGCAGCGCGCGGCTGCGCAGCCCTTCGAGGGTTGACGGCGGGCGGATCGACAACCGCTTTTTCAACGGCATGTTCAGCCTGTCGGTGGGCGCGCACAAATTCGGCCTGGGCTATCAAAACCTCTCCGGCGACGGCGACTTTGCCTTCCCGGGCCAAGACCCGTATTCAGTCAATCTGGTGACCATCAATATCTTCACCAAGGCCAACACCGATGCCTGGCAGGCGCGCTACGACTATAACTTCGCAGCCCTCGGCGTACCCGGGCTGACGTTCATGACCCGCTATGTGGACGGCAGCCACGCGCAAACCGCCACCGTGCGTAATGGCCGCGAATGGGAGCGCGATACCGATCTGGTCTACACCGTTCAAAGCGGCCCGCTGAAGAACGTCAACGTGCGTCTGCGCAACGCCAGCCTTCGCTCAAGTAACGGCCTGACCAGCGACATCGACGAAAGCCGGATCATCGTCGGCTACAGCCTGGCCTTGTGGTGACCGCTGCGGTGTGAAATGTGCAATCACTTCCTCGTAAAAGCCATTTTTCGGGGAAGTGACTGCAACCATCATGAGCGCACCGACGCCCATCGAGAACAGACTATGGCGGTTTCACCGCAACCCCGATTGCCGCTGGCGGTATTCCCCCGGCGTCATCTGCGCGTAACGCTGAAAGAACCGGCTGAAATAGGCCGGGTCCTTGAAACCCAGCTGGTAGCAGATTTCGTTGGCCGAACTGCCGGTGAACAACAACAGCCGCTTGGCCTCCTGCATGACCCGCTCGAGAATCAGCCGCTTCGACGGCAGATCGGCAATCCGTCGGCAGACGTCATTGAGTCGCGCCTCGGTGACGCCCACTCCGTCGGCATAGCGCGACAGCGGCCAGTGCTGCAGGTAATGGTCCTCGATCAACGCGTTGAAGCGATGGAAGATCCGCAGGTCTTCATGGCGCGCCGGCCGGGCTTGCAGGGAGTTGGAGCAGAGCCGCAGCAAGCTGATCATGATCAAGCGGGTCAGGCTGTCCAGCGCCGCACTGCGCCCAGCGCCGGCAGCGTTGATTTCGTCGCTCAGCGCTTCGAACAGAAACTCCAGCCGCCTGACTTCGCGTGGAAACTGCGCCAGTGCGACACAGGCCGCCGGCAACTGCGAACCGGGCACCAAGGTCGGATCGGCATCGATCAACCCCCAGACAAGCTGTTGACGCACCGTCAGCACATGCCCATCGGCGTCCGCCTCCGTGACAAAGGCGTGGGGCACCGTCGGCGGCGTCAGAAAGAACATCGGTCCCGACTCCAGATACTGCTGGTCATCCAGGTAAACACGCACCGCGCCGCTCTTCACGTAATGCACCTGGAAGAACCGGTCGTGCCGATGGACCGGCATGTTGCGACCGAAAAACTCCGCCAGGTTGCCGAGTTTGTCGTAGTGCACTTCGGCATCACTGTAGCGCTGGTCGTAGACCTGACCGATGTTGATATTGGGGATCGGTTTACGATCGATCATCGCGGATTTCTCTTTTTTATTGGGCTATCAACCAACCTGCAGAGGCCATCCTGCACCGGATTTCAGCGGCTCGCCAGGCTCGAAAGAGTTTGCCACGCTTGACGATAGTTAACATCTTAATTATAACGTTAACAGGTTAACGAATATTCCTCGGAGCAGCCTCTGCCCCGCCACTGCCAGGAGAAAAGCATGAGCCGTGCTCTGCATGATGTTGCGAACGGCACCCTGTTCGGCGTTGCGCTGAACTATCAGGGGTTGCTGAACCAACGTATCGCCGAATTCGAGCAAGCGCCTTACCAGAAGCCGCCGCTCAAACCGGTGCTGTTCATCAAGACCCCCAACACCCGCAATGGCCATGACGGCAGCGTCGTGCAGCCCACCGGCGAACGCCTTCAGCCCGGCCCGGCGCTGGGCGTGGTGATCGGTAAAAGCGCCAGCCGCGTCAGCGTCGAGAACGCCATGGCGCATGTGGCCGGCTACACCATCGTCAACGAGTTCAGCCTGCCGGAAGACAGCTACTACCGCCCGGCGGTGAAAGCCAAATGTCGCGACGGGTTCTGCGCGCTGGGCCCGGAACTAGTGGGGCGCGACCAGATCGACAACCCCAACCAATTGAGCCTCAAGCTGTTCGTCAACGGTGAGCTTCGCCAACAAAACTCGACCGCCAATTGGGTGCGCGATATTCCTCAACTGATCGCCGAAATCAGCGAGTTCATGACCCTGCACGAAGGCGATGTGCTGATCACCGGCACGCCCGAAGGCCGTGTGGATGTGCAACCCGGCGATACCGTTGAAGTCGAGATCAGCGGCCTGGGCCGTCTGGTCAACCACATCAAGGCAGAGGAGCTGTCATGAAACACGCCCGTATTCGCTTTGAAGGCGCCGTGCATCAGGTTCTGGTCGAAGCCCAAAACGCCGTGCGCCTGGCCGACGGTCGCCTGCTCGCCGAAGACCAGGTCGAGTGGCTGCCACCGGCCACCGGCAGCATGTTCGCCCTCGGCCTGAACTACGCCGACCATGCCGCCGAACTGGCCTTCACGCCACCGACCGAGCCGCTGGCCTTCATCAAGTCGCGCGGCACCTACACCGGCCACAACCAAGTGACCTGGCGCCCGGACAATGTCGCCTACATGCACTACGAGTGCGAACTGGTCGCGGTGATCGGCAAGCCGGCGCGCAACGTCAAGCGCGCAGACGCCCTGGACTACTTGGCCGGCTACACGGTGTGCAACGACTACGCGATCCGCGACTACCTGGAAAACTACTACCGCCCCAACTTGCGGGTGAAGAACCGCGACGCGACCACGCCGGTAGGCCCGTGGATCGTCGATGTCGCCGACGTGCCGGACCCGAGCAACCTGAAACTGCGCACCTGGATCAACGGCGAACTGCGCCAGGAAGGCAGCACAAAAGACATGATTTTCGACATCCCGTACCTGATCGAATACCTGTCCAGCTTCATGACCCTGCAACCCGGCGACATGATCGCCACCGGCACGCCGGAAGGCCTGGCCGACGTGGTGCCGGGCGATGAAGTCATCGTGGAAGTCGAAGGCGTGGGGCGCCTGGTCAATCGAATTGTCAGCGAGGCGCAATTCTTCAGCGCCGGTAAAGAGGCTTGAGCAGCATGATCAAACACTGGATCAACGGCCGTGAGGTCGAAAGCAAAGACACCTTCATCAACTACAACCCGGCCACCGGCGAAGCCATCGGTGAAGTTGCCAGCGGCGGCGCCGAAGAAGTCGCGCAAGCGGTTGCCGCGGCCAAGGAAGCCTTTCCGAAGTGGGCAGGCACACCGGCCAAGGAACGTGCCCGATTGATGCGCAAGCTCGGTGAGCTGATCGAACAGAACGTGCCGCACCTGGCCGAACTGGAAACCCTCGACACCGGCCTGCCGATCCACCAGACCAAGAACGTGTTGATTCCACGGGCCTCGCACAACTTCGATTTTTTCGCCGAAGTCTGCACCCGCATGGACGGCCACACCTACCCGGTGGACGACCAGATGCTCAACTACACCCTGTACCAGCCGGTGGGTGTCTGCGCGTTGGTATCGCCGTGGAACGTGCCGTTCATGACGGCCACCTGGAAGACCGCGCCATGCCTGGCACTGGGCAACACCGCCGTGCTGAAAATGTCCGAGCTGTCGCCGCTGACCGCCAATGAACTCGGGCGCCTGGCCGTCGAGGCCGGCATTCCCAAAGGCGTGCTGAACGTGATCCAGGGCTACGGCGCCACCGCCGGTGATGCGCTGGTGCGCCACCCGGACGTGCGCGCGATTTCGTTCACCGGCGGCACCGCCACCGGCAAGAAAATCATGCAGACCGCCGGGCTGAAAAAATACTCCATGGAACTGGGCGGCAAGTCGCCGGTGCTGATCTTCGAGGATGCCGACCTGGAACGCGCCCTCGACGCCGCGCTGTTCACCATCTTTTCGCTCAACGGTGAACGCTGCACCGCCGGCAGCCGGGTGTTCATTCAGGAAAGTGTCTACCCGCAGTTCGTCGCCGAGTTTGCCGCCCGCGCCAAACGCCTGATCGTCGGCGACCCGCAAGACCTGAAAACCCAGGTCGGCTCGATGATCACCCAGGCGCACTACGACAAGGTCACCGGCTACATCAAGATTGGTATAGAAGAAGGCGCCACCCTGCTCGCCGGCGGCCTGGAACGTCCGGCCAACCTGCCGGCGCACTTGAGTCGCGGGCAGTTTATCCAGCCCACGGTGTTTGCCGATGTGAACAACAAGATGCGCATCGCCCAGGAAGAAATCTTCGGCCCGGTGGTGTGCCTGATCCCGTTCAAGGATGAAGCCGAAGCGCTGCAACTGGCCAACGAGACCGAGTACGGCCTGGCGTCCTATATCTGGACCCAGGACATCGGCAAGGCGCATCGCCTGGCCTACGGCATCGAAGCCGGCATGGTGTTCATCAACAGCCAGAACGTGCGCGACTTGCGTCAGCCGTTCGGTGGGGTGAAAGGCTCTGGTACCGGACGCGAAGGCGGCCAGTACAGCTTTGAAGTGTTTGCCGAAATCAAGAACGTGTGTATCTCCATGGGCAGTCATCACATTCCGCGCTGGGGCGTGTGAGTCAGACCGCTGGCGAGGGCCCTTGCGCCCTCGCCACACAATGCTTCCAAGACAAAAACAATTATTCAGGAGAATCATCATGGGCGAAGTCGTCCTGGCCGCAAAGATCTGCCACGTACCCTCGATGTACCTGTCGGAACTGCCCGGCAAGCACCATGGTTGTCGCGAAGCCGCCATTGCCGGGCACAAGGAAATCGGGCGTCGCGCCCGCGAGCTGGGCGCCGACACAGTGGTGGTTTTCGACGTGCATTGGCTGGTCAACAGCGGCTATCACGTCAACTGCGGTGAGCATTTCAAGGGCACCTACACCAGCAATGAGTTGCCGCACTTCATCAAGAACATGGAGTACGACTACCCCGGTTGCCCGGAACTGGGGGAACTGATCGCGGCTGAAGCCAACCTGGCCGATGTGCGCACAATGGCTCACAACATCCCGAGCCTGGAGCTGGAATACGGCACCCTCGTGCCGATGCGCTACATGCACATGGGCGTGCCGGACGAGCATAAATTCGACGTGATCTCGATTGCCGCGTGGTGCGCCTGGCACCGCCTCGAAGACAGCTTCACGTTTGGCGCCGCCGTGCGCCGGGCGATCGAGAAGAGCGACCGCAAAGTCCTGGTGCTGGCCTCGGGCTCCCTCTCCCACCGTTTCTCCGACGACCGCGAAGCCGAAGCCAACATCCACAACTGGACCCGTGAATTCGACAAGCAGATGGACATGCATGTGGTGGACATGTGGAAGCAAGGCCGCTTCAAGGAGTTCTGCGCAATGCTGCCGGACTACGCCGAGCACTGCTTCGGCGAAGGCAAGATGCACGACACCGCGATGCTTCTCGGCCTGCTGGGCGGACCGGACTACAACAAACCGGCCGAGATCATCACACCACCGTTCGGCAGCTCCGGCACCGGCCAGATCAACGCCATTTTCCCCCTCTGACCCAGGGCGAAGAACCCATGTGGGGGCCGACAGCTCCCACAGGACAGATCCGCGTCACCGATCAAGGGAGGAGACCCCCATGCCGCACTTCATTGCTGAATACACCGACAACATCGAGCAGCAGGCCGACTTGCCCGCGCTGTTCGAGAAGGTCCACACCGTGCTGGGCGACAGCGGTGTGTTCCCCCTGGGCGGCATCCGCAGCCGCGGCGTGCGCCTGGACACCTGGCGCATGGCCGACGGCAAGCACGATTACGCCTTCGTCCACATGACCCTCAAGGTCGGCCACGGACGCGACCTGGACACGCGCAAAACCGTCGCCGAACGCCTGTTCAACGTGATCACCGAACACTTCGCTGAACTGCAGTCGCAGCGTCTGCTGGCGCTGTCGTTCGAGATGATCGAGCTGCACCCCGAACTCAACTTCAAGCAAAACAACGTGCATGCCTTCTTGAAAAACCAGGCGAGCTGAACACCGCCCGCCTTCCGCCAACGGCCACTCAAAAAAAAGTACAACATCATGAGCACAGCCAATACCGCCGACAGCACCACCCTGCTCGAACACCAGCGTACCCATAGCCTCGTCACCTGGCGCCTGATGCCCTTGCTGCTGATCTGTTATCTGTTTGCCCACCTGGACCGTATCAACATCGGCTTCGCCAAGATGCAGATGAGTACCGACCTGCACTTCAGCGACACGGTTTACGGCTTCGGGGCCGGACTGTTTTTCATCGCCTACGCGCTGTTCGGCGTACCGAGCAACATCGCCCTCGACCGCGTCGGACCACGACGCTGGATCGCCTGCCTGATGGTGGTCTGGGGCCTGCTGTCCGCCAGCATGTTGTGGATCGAAAGCTCCAGCGGTTTCTACGTGCTGCGCTTTTTGCTGGGGGTGGCCGAAGCCGGCTTCTTTCCGGGGATTCTGGTGTTTCTCAACCGCTGGTACCCAGCCCGTCGCCGCGCGCAAGTCACCGCGCTGTTTGCCATTGCCGTGCCGATGGCCGGTGTGATCGGCGGGCCGTTGTCCGGCGCGATCCTGGAACACTTCCATGACTTTGGCGGCCTGCGCGGCTGGCAGTGGATGTTCCTGATCGAAGGCGCCCCGGTGATCCTGCTGGGCCTGGTGGTGCTCAAATGCCTGCCGGACAGCTTCGAGACGGTGAACTGGCTCAGCACGCTGCAGAAACAGCAACTGCGTACACAACTGAGCAGTGAGGAGCAGCGCAAATCCATCACCTCGTTCGGCGGCATCCTGCGTGACCCGCAGGTCTGGCTGCTGGTGGCGATCTATTTCGCGGTGATGCTCGCGGTCAACACCCTGGCGTTCTGGATGCCCACCCTGATCCACGGCGCCGGCATCGGCCGTGACAGCCAGGTCGGCCTGCTCAGTGCGGTGCCTTACCTGGCCGGGTGTTTCTTCATGATCGGCTGCGGGCGCTCATCCGATTGCAACCGTGAGCGACGCTGGCACCTGTGTGTGCCGCTGCTGATGTCGGCCGTCGGTATCGCGGTGGCCGGGCTGTCGCCCGCCAACCCGACCCTGGTGTTGTGCGGCCTGGTGATCGCCGGCATGGGGGCCAGCGCGGCGCTGCCGATGTTCTGGCAACTGCCTCCGGCCTTCCTGTCCAACAGCACCCAGGCGGCCGGCATTGCCCTGATCAGCTCGTTCGGCAGTATCGCCTCGTTCCTCGCGCCCTACCTGATCGGCTGGATGCGTGACACCACCCAAAGCGCCAGCCTGGCCTTGTATGTGCTGGCACTGTTTATCGCCCTTGGCGGCTTTTTGGTCCTGCGTACCCCGGCGGCCATCGTCAACCCACAGTAAGAGAACTTCGTCATGCTCGATCAACAGCAGATTCTGCAAGCCGCCGCACACCTGGACCGAGCCGAGCGCTCACGCGAACAGGTCCGGCAATTCTCGCTGGACTACCCGGCGATCACCATTGACGACGCCTACGCGATCCAACGCGCCTGGGTCGCACAGAAAATCAAGGACGGGCGCAAGTTGGTCGGGCACAAGATCGGCCTGACCTCGCGGGCCATGCAGGTGTCGTCGAACATCAGCGAACCGGACTACGGCGCGCTGCTCGATGACATGTTCTTCGACGAAGGCACCGACATTCCGTTCGAGCGTTTCATCGTGCCACGGGTCGAGGTGGAGCTGGCGTTCATCCTGGGCAAACCGCTGAAGGGGCCGAACTGCACGATTTTCGACGTGCTCGACGCCACTGAGTGGGTCATCCCGGCGTTGGAAATCATCGACGCGCGCATCCAACAGATCGACCCGCAGACCCACGCCACCCGTAAAGTGTTCGACACCATCTCCGATAACGCCGCCAACGCGGGCGTGGTCATGGGCGGGCGGGCCGTGCGGCCGACCGAAATCGACCTGCGCAAAGTGCCCGCGGTGTTGTACCGCAACGGGGTGATCGAAGAGTCCGGCGTGTCGGCCGCCGTGCTCAACCATCCGGCCAAAGGCGTGGCCTGGCTGGCGAACAAACTGGCGCCCTACGACGTGACGTTGCAGCCCGGGCAGATCATCCTCGGCGGCTCCTTTACCCGCCCGGTGGCGGCCAATCCCGGCGACACCTTCCATGTCGACTACGACATGCTGGGCTCGATCTCCTGCCGCTTTGTCTGACCCTGGAGGACCGTTCCATGGATATGCCCATCAACCGCTTCAAGCAGCGCCTGTGTAGCGGCGAGACGCAGATCGGCCTGTGGCTCGGCCTGGCCGATGCCTACTGCGCTGAGCTGGCGGCCAACGCCGGGTTTGACTGGCTGCTGATCGACGGCGAACACGCGCCCAATGACCTGCGCGGGATGCTCGGCCAGTTGCAAGCCATCGCGCCCTACGCGAGCCAAGCGATCATTCGTCCGGTGGTCGGCGATAGCGCCCTGATCAAGCAATTGCTCGATATCGGCGCGCAAACGTTGCTGGTGCCGATGGTCGAAAGCGCACAGCAGGCGCGGGAACTGGTGCGCGCGATGCATTATCCGCCCCAGGGCATTCGCGGCGTCGGCAGCGCCCTCGCCCGTGCGTCGCGCTGGAACAGCATTGCCGGCTACCTGGATCAGGCCGATGCACAGATGTGCCTGCTGGTACAAATCGAGAACCTCGAAGGCCTGGCCAATCTTGAGGCGATTGCGCAGGTTGAAGGCGTCGACGGGGTGTTCATTGGCCCGGCGGATTTGAGTGCGTCGATGGGCTACCGCGGTAACCCAGGGCATCCCGCCGTGCAGGCGGCGATCGAAGACGCCATTGCGCGAGTTCGCCAGGCCGGCAAGGCGGTGGGGATTCTCAGCGCAGACCAGGCCCTGGCCAGGCGCTACATCGAATTGGGCGCCGCGTTTGTCGCCGTCGGGGTCGATACGACCGTGCTGATGCGCGGCCTGCAAAGCCTCGCGGCAACGTTCAAGGACGGCGTGGCGCCACTCAGGTCCGGCGGTGTGTACTAACCCCCTGCACGCAGCGCCCTCAGCACAACCAGCCCATTCGCCCGTTCGCGATGGGCTGGCACTCAGCGCTTGATAGCCTTCAACTCATCCAGCAACCCCAGCAGCGTCTGCAGCTTCTCTTCGCCGAACTGCGCCTGCAACTTCTGGTAGTTCTCCTCCATGCACTGGCTCATGGAGTCGAAGCTGGCCTTGCCCTTATCCGCCAGGGTCACCAGTACGCGCCGCTGGTCCTGCTCAGCCTTGCGCCGATGCACCAGGCCGGCAGTCTCCATGCGCACCAGCACGCCGGTCATGCTCGGTTTGAGAATGCAGGCCAATTCGGCCAGTTGATAGATTTCCAGCTCATCGTGCTGGCTGAGAATGCGGATAACCCGCCATTGCTGCTCAGTCAGGCCGTGCTCATTGAGCGAGGGGCGGAAAAAACTCATGGCCGCTTCGCGGGCCTGCAACAGGGTCAATGTCAGGGATTGTCGGAGTTTACGCATGGGTCTGGGCATCACGACTCAGTTAGTTAATATTTTAACGAAACTCTACCACTGTCCTCTTCATTGCGCGCTATAACTTGCGGCAGCGGAACGCATCAGCCTGCGTACCGGGCGCGGCTCGGTCAGGGCCAGCAAGCGGCTGTGAGCCTGTGACAGCTTCCTCAACAAGCGGGAACCCGAGCTGCACCGATCGACCATCAATACCTATGCGTCCCAGATGATGACCGCGCCGTTGCCGGAACCGTTGATCCAGCGGATCAGCCCGATTCGCGGGGCCTGCAACGATATGCGCCCGGTGATCGACTACGACCGCGTCACCAACGAAAACCGCCGGCTGTTCGGCGCTGCCACACCGCTGGTTGAACATCTCCCCCGCGACCTGAAAGCCGGGAACCGCCACCTGATGCTGAAACTGTCGGGCTATTGGAACGGTCGCCGCTAATTTTTCCCATCAGGAGTACCTGCCATGCCCCTCACCCCGCTCATACACGACATCCAGCTCTGGAACTCGACGCCAGGGGAACCGTGACCGACCTCGGCTCGCAGTTGCTCGAAGGCGATGGCAAAGCCTTCGGCAAGATGACCTTCGGCGCACGGACAGGCCCGGTCGGCAGCGCCTATTTCGGTACCACCCAGCGCACGTTCCGCAGGGTCTACCCGTTTACCGAACAAGCCACGCTGGTCACCGGCGAAGTGCTGCTGACCGACGAAACCACTGGCCTACAGACACGCTTCAAGGCCGGCGACAGCGGGTTCGTGACCAAAGGCACCGTGGTGCTGTGGGAAATCGTCAGCCCCATCTTCATCAAACACTACTTTGCCGTCGCGTAATGGCCTCGGCTGTCGGCGCTCGCCGGCAGCTTCTTCGCGTCATCTTCGTTGAACGCTCACACCCCCTGCGCCACCTGCTGCACGTGGCTGAAGCGAAACTCCTTGGGCGAGACCTCGAACTGCTTCTTGAACGAGCGGCTGAAGTGCGCTGAATCGGTGAAGCCCCACTTGTAGGCAATCGCGGTGATCGACTCGCCGCGCAGGAACGGATTGGCGAGGTCATCGGCACTGCGCTTGAGCCTCGCCCGCTGGATGTAGCGGCATACACTGTCGTCCTGCGCTTCAAACAGCCGGTACAAATGCCGCACCGAGATATTCAGGCGATTGGCCAGGCCCAGCGGGCTCAATCCCGGCTGGCTGAGCGACTCTTCGATGACTTTTTGCACGTAACTGCGCAGGTTGACGCCCGGCAGCACCGCGCAGTCGTCGGTCGCCTCCTCCTGCTGCGCAAACGCCGAGCCGAGCAGCGAAACCAACGCCGACTGCAACGCCAGGCCCTCCGCCACCGCCGCGTCGCCATCCAGGGCATCCGTGCACAATTGATCCATCAACACATGCAGCATGCGTCCGCAGGCTTTGCTTGAAGAAATTTTGCCGAAGGTACGTGGCCGGGTGCCGAGTTGCTTGCACACTTCATGACGAGACAGACACAGGGAGGCGTGCTCGATCAACCCGAACGGGGTGATCTCGATGGAGCCTACCGAGTCCATCAGTAACAATTCGCCGGGGCCCAGCCGAATGGCCTGACCGTCCTGGGCAATCTGGCTGTAGCCACTGCGTTGGCTGACCAGGAAACACTGCTGGTCGTCATCGTGGTCGGCGCGGGCGGTGGGGCGCTTGATCAGGCCGGCGTTGGTGCGCAGGTTGGCCAGGGGCAGCCCGCCACGGAAACAGGTCGAGATGTCACCGATAAACAGCGAGCGATTGAACGCCAGTTCTGTGTGGAAGTGCCCACAGATCGAACGCAGATCGCGGGTCCAACTGTCGAGCCCATCTTGTCCAACCGCTTGCATGCTCATGGTTGTGTCCACCTTGGTTTTTTTGTTGTTGTCGAGCAATAGTTAACATGTTATCTAAATGCCCGCAACACATCCGTCTCAACCAAAGCGACTGCACTAATGGTGCCAAAACCCGTGATCAGAGTGCCGCCAGCAACCCGCTGCGTTGATCGGGGCTCAGCGGAATATAGCGGCGAAACGCGGGCATGCGGCTGATCACCTCGCTACCGCCCATATGCTCCAGGCGCACACACCACTGGCGGGCCTGCAGATCGATGCGCAGACGCTTGACATCCAGCGGCATCAACGCTTGGAGCAACGCCCCGTGGGGCTGTAACAACGCCAGCAGCGCCGGGTCGCCGCTGCGTTGCCGGCAACGAATGCCGATGCGCCAAACAGCCCCGGTGTGGTGCAGTTCAAAACTTGCCGTGCCCTCTCGCGAAGCAGGCAGGCGCAGCACGAACTCAGTCATCACCCGGTGCATCAGCCACTGCGACTCGGCGCGTTCGACGATCTCCACGCGCAAGCGGCCATCGAGCAGGACCGCCTCGGCCGTGGTCGAAGCGGTGCGCTGAAAATGCACCAGGTCAAGGTTACGGCGCAGGTGTTCCAGGGTCACTCCAGCGCGATACCCCGCCGGGCACTGAACAGCTCAAACAGGCTTTGCAGCATGGAGCTGATACTCGGTGTGAGGCTGGCGCGGTGCATGGGTGCAGGGCGAAGTCGCCGGCAATTACGCGCGGCCATTCAATACCAACGCGGTGATCCAACATGTCGCGCTCAAGGTCAAGCCGGCCCAAGCCGTGACCCTCGGCGCCTTGTTCTTCGATTTCCAGACCGTCAGCACGCACGGCCTGCCAAACCCGAGCGGGACCAGCACAACGCTGGCAACCAAGTGGGGGGGAATGGCACCAACGTGTACAGCCAACTGACAGTGGCGGTGCCGTGTTGATCGAATCAGGAGCCGCCTTGCGCCGCTCCTGAGCCTTTTCGGGGCTAGCCGGCGTGGCTGATCAATTGTTTCAACACAGTTGTGAAGGTGTCGATCTGCTCCGCGCTGAATGCACTGAACACCTTATCCTGCTGCTCCTGGGCAATCGACCAGAGGTCTTCCGCCTGTTCGAGGCCTGCGGCGGTCAGGCGCACGCGGCCGTCATGGTCAGTGACCAGCGCCTTGCGCTTGAGGTTGGCCACGGCTTCGTCGATCTCGCGCACCGGCATTGCCACCTCACGCAGCAACTCAGGGGTGCTCAGGCCGGCATCACTTTCCAGCACCATCAGCATGCGCGCTTCACTGGTGCGCAAGCCGGTGGACAATTGCCGAGGCTGGTAGCCGGATTGATAGGCCCGCACGGCCTGGGTCATCAGGTAATACAGGTTGTGGCTGAGGCGTCCTTGAAAATGACTGCTGGGCGGTTGGCTGTCGTCGCGCCGGGTCATGCGTGAGTGCGGCAGGACCATCGAATAGGCGCCCTGGTGATACAGCAACGGCGAGCGGCCGAAATCGTCGAACGCCACCACCTTGCCGATCATGATCCAGTGATCGCCACCGTCGACTTGCTGGTATTTCTCGCAGTGAAAACGCGCCGAACAGTCGGCGAATACCGGTGATCCGCCCTCGCCCGGTTCAAACTCGATTTCGGCGAAGCGGTCTTCCTTGGGCCGCGCGAAATTATTCGACAGGTCGATCTGGTCGGCCGCCAGCACGTTGACCGCAAAGTGGCTGGCCTGCTCGAACACCTCGTGGCTGTTGGAGCGTTTGTCGATGCTCCACAGCACCAGCGGTGGGTCCAGGGACACCGAGTTGAAACTGTTGGCCGTCACGCCGACCTTGCGCCCGCTGGCGTCGGCGGCGGTCACCACGGTGACGCCGGTGGCAAAATTGCCCAGGGCGCGGCGGAAGGCACGTGGGTCGAAGGGGGTTGGGCTTTTATCAGACATGCAAGACTCCCGGACTGCTTGCACAAGCAGTCCTGATTATTGTTATGGGGCGTGGGGCGAGCGACTCAGATCATGCTGGGATCGGGCTCGAGGCCCATCAGCTCGCGGCCAAGGATCTGCGCGCAGACGTCGTAATCGGTGTACGCGTGGGCGCCGGTCATGTGCGAGTCACGGAACAGGCGCTGCAGTTCGTTGTGCTCGAACCAGGCGTTACCACCGGCAGCTTCGAACAGACGGTCGACGGCCTGGATGCACATCTTGGTCGCATAGGCCTGGTTGGTGCGCCAGAACGCCAGGGTTTCGCGGGTCGGATAGCGATGCTGCTCGCTGTGCTCGGCATGTTCCTGCCAGGTCTTCTCGAGAAAGGCTCGGGCGGCGGCCACCTGGTGCGTCGATTCGGCCAGGCGCATCAACGCCGGCGTCGCCGCGCCCACGGCCGCCCCGGTGTAGGCCCGCACGCGGGTTTTGGTCTTCTCGCGGAAGACGTCGAGCATGCGCTCGGCGACCCCCAGGCTTACGGTGGAAAACCCACTGGCGAAGTACGGACGGTACGGCGAGTAGAAAATCTTGCTGTCCGGGTACAGACCGAAGCCTGCGGACTTGCCTTCCATCATGTCCTTGGCTTTCTGGATGCGGTGTTCCGGCACAAGCACGTTCTCGATGATCAAGGTCTTGGTGCCGCTGCCTTTCATGCCGGCGGCAAACCAGTCATCGCGAATCGCATAGTCGCTGCGCGGCAGCACCGCGAAGCAATAGTCCTGGGTGCCTTCGGCGTTCTTGCGCCGGAAGCCGACAATCGCCCACTCGGCATGATCACAGCCGCTGCTCCAGCCCATCTCGCCACTGAACAACACGCCACCGTCGACCTCTTCGGTGCGGCCGAACGGCGCGATACTGCTGCTGGCGGTGGCGTCGGGATTATCGCCCCAGACTTCCTGCTGCAACTGGGCGCAAAACATCGCCAATTGATGACTGTGGGTGCACAGCAGGCTCATCGCCCAGGCCGTGCTGGCGCAGGCGCCGGCGAGCACGGCGATGCAATCGGCAAATTGCGGGAGGGAGATTTCCATGCCGCCGAACTTCCTGGGCTGAAAAGCACGGTGCAGGCCGATGCTTTTGAGCAGCGCAATGTTTTCGTCGGGGACCTTGCGGTCTTGCTCCGCCTGGAACGCATTGGCGGCAATGGTCGGCAGAATGGACTTGAGGTCTTCGAGGAGCGGGTTTGGCTTTTTCATGGACGGCCCTGCTTATTATTGGATGTCCGGCTGCTGTCCATTATCGAGGAGCGGCACCGGCTGCAGGCCCAGTATGGGGTGAGCGGCACGCTGCGAAAATGTACCTTCCAGATGCAAAATTGTACTTTCCATGGGTATTGATCCTGCCCGTCAGCCGCAATAGACGCGGCGTTGGCAGACACAGACATGGCGCCGGGCAGTCACAGTCAAGCCGCCGTGACAGCCCTTGCTTAACCTCAGGGTTTTCTCTTGTTCACCACCAGGAAAACCCCATGACCGACATCCCCCTGTTGCCCCAAGTCGAAGCGTTTTTGCGTCGAAGCCATGCCCTGTTTATCCACGGCGGCTACGTGCAGAGTCAGTCCGGCCAGACCCTCGAAGTGATCAACCCCGCCACCGACCACGTGATTGCCCACGTCGCCGATGCAAACGCGGCCGACGTCGATGCGGCGGTGGAATCCGCCCGCCGTGGCTTCCAGCACTGGTCCCAGGTCGCCCCGGCAGTGCGCGGCAACGTGCTGCTCAAACTCGCCGACCTACTGGAACAACACCGCGAGGAACTGGCTCAGATCGAGACGTGCCAATCGGGCAAGATCATCCAGATTTCCCGCGCCTTCGAAGTGGACCAGGCAGCACACTTTCTACGCTACTACGCCGGCTGGGCGACCAAGATCTGCGGCCAGACCATCACGCCGTCCCTGCCCTCCTTCGCCGGCGAACGCTACACCGCGTTCACCCTGCGCGAACCGGTGGGCGTGGTGGTGGGCATCGTGCCGTGGAATTTCTCGACCATGATCGCCATCTGGAAACTCGCCTCGGCGCTGGTCACCGGCTGCAGCATCATCATCAAGCCCAGTGAATTCACCCCGCTGACGATCCTGCGGGTCGCCGAGCTGGCGGTCGACGCAGGCCTGCCCGCCGGCGTCCTGAACGTGTTGACCGGCGGCGGCCCGGTGGGTCAGGCGCTGATCGAGCATCCCGGCACCGATAAGGTCTCGTTCACCGGCTCGGTGCCGACCGGCATCGCCGTAGGCCGCGCGGCCACGGGCGCCGGGCTGACCCGCGCAACCCTGGAACTGGGCGGGAAAAACTCGGTGGGGTTCCTGCGTGATGTGGACCTCGACAAGGCGGTCAACGGCATCATCGAAGCGGGCTTCCTGCACTCCGGGCAGATCTGCGCCGCCGCTGAACGCTTTTTCGCCCATCGCTCGCAGATCGAGCCGATCATGAGCCGCCTGGCCGAGCGTCTGGGCAAACTGAACATCGGTTCGCCGCTGGATGAGCGCACCGAATTCGGCCCGGTCACCCACCGCCAGCACCAATTGAAGCTCGAAGGTTTTTTTGCCAAGGCGCGTGCCGAAAACAACACGATTATCCACGGCGGCAGGCGCATGGATCGCCCTGGGTGTTATGTCGAACCCACAGTGATCCTCGCTAACAGCATCAACGACAGCTTGCTCAACGAGGAAACCTTCGGCCCGATCGCCACGTTCTTGCCCTATGACAGCGAAGACGAGCTGCTGGAACTGATGAACAACACACCGTATGGCCTCAGCGCCAGCCTCTGGACCAACGACCTGGGCAAAGCCCTGCGCATGGTGCCCGCCATCCACGCCGGCACGGTGTGGGTGAACATGCACACGCTGCTCGACCCGGCGGTGCCGTTTGGCGGGGTTAAATCATCGGGCATCGGCCGGGAATTCGGCTCAGCGTTTATCGAGGATTACACCGAACTCAAATCGGTGATGATTCGCTATTGATCCAGCGCCGGCATGGACCGTGTCCATGCCGGACAGCCGTTGACTCAGTAGAAGTACGCCAGGCGAAACTGCAGCGAGTTATCAATCTTCACGCCCTCACGCACCGACGTGTCATGCATCAACTGCCCCATGACCTGCACCTGCTTGCCCAGCATAGTCGCGACGGTAAAACCGAGCGTGCCATTGCTGCGGCTGGTGGCCAGGGTTTCATGGTCGAGGGTCTCGCGCGCGCCCCAGTTATGACGATAAGAGATCGCGGCGTAGGTGTCGGGGGTGAAGTTGTAGCGCAGGTGGTTGTGCAGTTGCAGCAACGGGTCTTTTTTGGCGGCGGTGGAGCGCTGTTCGTCGTAGAACTCGGTTTCGGCGATCACGTCCCAGGTGATTTTATCGGTAAGGCCCTTGATGTAACCGACCTGAAAGTCCAGCGCCCAGCGATTGCTGCTCAAGGCGAAGCCTTGGTTCTTCTCGCTGCCGGTCGGCGCGGTGACGAACACCGACCAGCCCAGGTGTTCGTTTTTGGCCAGGTCAGCGATGGTCCACACCGTCCCACCGAAGGTGATATCACCCAGCCCCGAGTTCTTGCTGTCGGTGGCGCCGACCTTCTGGTAGCCGAAGGGGATGACGATTTGCGGGTCCCAGGTCAGCCCGGTGTTGAAGAACTCGGTGAAGTGGATCAGACGCAACACCCCGACGGTCATGTCGAGGTCGAGGTTGTCGGCGACTTTCTTGCCGCCCGAATACACCTTATCCCCGCGTGGGTTCTGCTGGTACAACACCACCACATCGGTGCCTTTGGGCAGCGCGGTGTAGTCGCCCGGATCAGGTTTTACATCGGCCTGGGCCAATGGGGCCAGGCCGGCGAAGAGTGCGCTGAGAGTCAGAGTGCTAAGTGTTTTCATGGCGTGTCTCGTTATTTTTATTGGAGGCAGAGCTTCGCCATGACGACGCCGTGGGGCGTCGTCAGGCATGGGTGAAACCGTAGGCGATCAGTGGGTGTCGACGTGCCCGGCGGCCTTGAGGTCGGCCTGCAGATCCTGGTTGCGCTTGACCAGGTATTGACGGATCAATTCCATGTCGTCGCGCTGGAGAATGTCGGAGAAATTCGGCATGCCCTTGGTGATCAGCGCACCGCTGACAAAGGCCGGGAACGCCGCGTGCTTGTCGTCACTCAGGTAGCGCAGGTCCGGCACCACGCCGCCGCTGATGGCGTTGAGGCCGTGACAACCTGCGCACAGGCCATTGAACAGACCGCGCGCCTGCACCAGTTGCTCAGGGGTTGCCGTGAGTGTCTGGTGGGTGCTCGGTAGTACCGGCGCGACCTTGGGTGGCGGCAGTTCGCCGTGGGCGCCGAGCTTGAAGGCAATCACCCGCGACTCGGCGCGCACCTTGCCCTTGTTGGTCAACGGCCCGGTCAGCAGCGGGATGATCCCGCCCCAACCCACTGAGAACGCCACGTATTGCTCGCCCTTGACGGTGTAGGTGACAGGCCCGGCCATGACCCCGGAGTTGGCCCGATGCTCCCAGAGCTGCTCGCCGGTGTCGGCGCGATAAGCGACCACGCGCCCGTCGGCGGTGCCCTGGAACACCAGATTGCCCGCCGTGGCCAGCGTGCCGCCGTTGCCGGCGCTGATGTAGGGCTGTTTCCAGGCCGCTTTCTGTTGGACCGGGTCCCAGGCGATCAACTCACCACTCCAGGCGTCACGGATTTTATTGAGGATTTTCGGGTCTTCAGGCAAGTCCGGCACATCCAGCCCGAAGTTCACCACCGACTTGTTCGACAGGAACATCGGCGCCTTGGCCGCCTTCAACTCGGCCAAGGTGTACTGGGCCGGAATATAGACGTAGCCGGTCTTCGGGCTGAACGACATGGGGTGCCAGTTGTGCCCGCCGAGAAAACTCGGCTGCACCACTTTAGGCTCCTTGGAATAGTCGGC
>Ga0302216_1000060_pt1 | contig 52089 bp, 41 predicted proteins | sample II_Fen_N3_2_FD_194575 | JGI IMG/M metagenome (GOLD analysis project Ga0302216, IMG submission 194575) | Peat permafrost microbial communities from Stordalen Mire near Abisko, Sweden - II_Fen_N3_2 | ecosystem: Environmental > Terrestrial > Soil > Wetlands > Permafrost | place: Sweden: Abisko...
TGCGCTGTCCAACCTGGAAGGCGGTCGCATCGGCATTGCCGCTCAAGCCCTGGGCATCGCCCGTGCCGCGTTTGAAGCGGCGCTGGCGTATGCCCGTGACCGCGTGCAGTTCGACAAGGCCATCATTGAGCACCAGAGCGTGGCCAACCTGCTGGCCGACATGCAAACCCGGCTGAATGCCGCACGCTTGCTGATCCTGCACGCCGCACGCCTGCGCAGTGCGGGCAAGCCGTGCCTGTCGGAAGCGTCCCAGGCCAAGCTGTTCGCTTCGGAAATGGCCGAGAAGGTCTGCTCCTCGGCCATGCAAATTCATGGTGGGTATGGGTATCTGGAGGATTATCCGGTGGAGCGGTACTACCGCGATGCGCGGATCACGCAGATCTACGAAGGCACCAGCGAGATTCAGCGGATGGTGATTGCGCGGGAGCTGAAGAACTACCAGCTCTGACTGACACACCACAAACCCACTGTGGGAGCTGGCTTACCCGCTCCCACAGTGGACCTGCAGTGTTTGTGAGGGCGGGTTATTTGTCCTTGAATTCCGGTGCGCGCTTGGCCGCGAATGCCGCCATGCCTTCCTTCTGATCCTGCGTCGCAAACGCCGCATGGAATACCCGACGCTCAAAGCGCACGCCTTCCGAGAGGCTCACTTCAAACGCCCGGTTCACGCTTTCCTTGACCATCATGCTGATCGGCACCGACTTGCTGGCAATCAGCGTGGCGACTTTCAGCGCTTCTTCGAGCAGTTCGTCGGCCGGTACGATACGCGCCACGATCCCGCAACGCTCGGCTTCCACCGCATCGATAAAACGCCCGGTCAGGCACATTTCCATGGCTTTGGCCTTGCCCACGGCGCGGGTCAGGCGCTGGGTGCCGCCCATGCCTGGTAGCACGCCCAGGTTGATTTCCGGCTGGCCGAACTTGGCGCCATCGCCAGCGAGGATGAAATCGCACATCAGCGCCAACTCACAGCCGCCGCCCAGGGCGAAGCCGTTGACGGCAGCGATGATCGGCTTGCGACGGTTGGCCACGCGATCGGCGTCGCTGAACAGGTCGTCGATATAGATCTGCGGGTAGGTCAGCTCGGCCATTTCCTTGATGTCGGCGCCGGCGGCGAAGGCTTTTTTCGAGCCGGTCAGCACGATACAGCCGATTTCGGGGTTGGCTTCCAGGCTATCCAGCGCCTGGTTCAACTCGCCGACCAGCTGTGCGTTCAATGCGTTCAGGGCTTGCGGGCGGTTGAGGGTAATCAGCCCGACACGGCCTTGCACGTGGAGCAAAATAGTTTCGTAACTCATGTAGTGGCTCCTTAAAGATTGCGTGAGATGACCATGCGCTGAATATCGCTGGTGCCTTCGTAAATCTGGCAGACCCGCACATCGCGGTAGATCCGCTCCAAAGGGAAGTCGCTCAGGTAACCGTAACCGCCCAAGGTTTGCAAGGCGGCGGAGCAGACTTTCTCGGCCATTTCCGAGGCGAACAGCTTGGCCATGGACGCCTCAACCAGCGCCGGCTTGCCGCTGTCACGCAGGGCGGCGGCGTAATGCACCATTTGCCGTGCGACGGCGATTTGCGTGGCCATGTCCGCCAGGCGAAAGGCCACGGCCTGGTGTTCGATCAAGGGTTTGCCAAAGCTTTCGCGCTCTCGGGCATAGTCGCGCGCGGCTTCAAAGGCGGCGCGGGCCATGCCCACCGATTGCGAGGCAATGCCGACACGCCCGCCTTCGAGGTTGGCCAAGGCGATGCGGTAGCCTTCACCCTCCTCTCCCAGACGATTGGCGATCGGCACCTTGACGTCTTCGAACAGGATCTGACAGGTATCCGACGCATGCTGCCCCAGCTTGTCCTCGACCCGCGCCACCGTGTAGCCCGGCGAATCCGTCGGCACGATAAACGCGCTGATGCCGCGCTTGCCCGCCGCAGTGTCAGTGACGGCAAACACAATCACGATGCCGGCGTTTTGCCCGGAGGTGATGAATTGCTTGCAGCCGTTCAACACGTAGTGGTCGCCTTCGAGGCGTGCACGGGTTTTCAGGCTGCTGGCATCGGAACCGGCCTGGGGCTCGGTCAACGCGAAGGCACCGAGCATCGCACCGCTGGCCAGCGGCTTGAGAAATTGCTCTTTCTGCTGGTCGTTGCCGAACGTGAGGATCGGCACGCAGCCCACCGAGTTGTGTACGCTCATGATGGTCGAGCAAGCCCCGTCGCCGGCAGCGATTTCTTCCAGGGCCATGGCGTAGGCCAGGTAGCCGGTGTCGCAACCACCCCACTGTTCCGGCACCAGCATGCCGAAAAAGCCCAGTTCGGCCATTTCACCGATGGCCTCCTTGGGAAAGCGGTGCTCGCGGTCCCACTCGGCCGCGAACGGTTTCAGGCGTTCCTGGGCGAATTGTCGGGCCGCTTCGCTGATTTGCAGTTGTTCGTCATTGGGTAGCATGGTCAGTCCTTAATACAGGCATTCGACGGCCATGGCCGTGGCTTCACCACCGCCGATGCAGATGGCGGCGACGCCACGCTTGAGACCCTTCTGGCGCAGGGCCGACAGCAGCGTCACCAGAATCCGCGCACCGGACGCGCCGATCGGGTGACCCAAGGCACAGGCGCCGCCATGAATGTTGACCTTGTCGTGGGGGATATCCAGCTTGCTCATGGTCACCAGGCTGACCACGGCAAAGGCTTCGTTGATTTCGAACAGGTCCACTTCGTTCAGGTTCCAGCCGGTCTTGCTCATCAGCTTGCGGATCGCCCCCACCGGCGCCACCGGAAACAGGCCCGGCTCATCGGCAAACGCCGCATGCCCACGGATCACCGCCAAAGGTTGCAGCCCGCGCTTGTGCGCCTCGGACTGACGCATCAAGAGTAAGGCCGCCGCGCCGTCGGAAATTGAACTGGAGTTGGCCGCCGTCACCGTCCCGCCTTCACGGAACGCCGGTTTCAGGCTGGCGATCTTGTCCGGCTTGGCTTTGGGCGGTTGCTCATCATGCAGGACGGTTTTTTGCTCTTTGCCTACCGTGACCTGCACCGGGACGATCTCGGCATCGAAGCTGCCATTACTGATCGCCGCTTGCGCACGGGTCAGGGACGCAATGGCAAACGCATCCTGGGCCTCGCGGGTAAAGCCGTTATGTTGTGCGCAGTCCTCGGCAAAGGTGCCCATCAGGCGGCCTTTGTCGTAGGCATCTTCCAGGCCGTCGAGGAACATATGGTCCAGCACGCGGCCGTGGCCCATGCGGTAGCCACTACGTGCGCGGTCCAGCAGATACGGGGCGTTGGACATGCTTTCCATGCCGCCGGCAATCACCACATCAACGCTGCCGGCCAGCAACGAGTCATGGGCAAGCATCGTCGCCTCCATGCCCGAGCCGCACATTTTATTGAGGGTGGTGCAGCGGGTGGCCTTGTCCAGCCCGGCGCCAAGCGCGGCCTGGCGTGCGGGGGCCTGGCCAAGGCCGGCCGGCAGTACACAGCCAAACAGCACTTCATCCACGGCATCGCTGGCGATACCGGCACGCTCGACGGCGGCGCGAATCGCCGCGGAGCCCAGTTGCGGTGCGGTCAGGCCTTTGAGATCGCCCTGGAACGCGCCCATGGGGGTACGCGCGGCGCTGACAATTACGATGGGATCGGTCATGACGCTTCCTCTCTTACTTGGCTGCCATGCGCAAGGCACCGTCGAGACGGATCACCTCGCCATTGAGCATGCTGTTTTCAATGATGTGCCGGACCAGCGCCGCATATTCGCTCGGTTTGCCCAGGCGCGGCGGGAACGGTACGCCGGCGGCCAGGGAGTCGCGGACTTCCGGGGTCATGCCCGCCATCATCGGGGTTTCGAAAATGCCGGGGGCGATGGTCATCACCCGAATGCCGAAGCGCGCCAGCTCCCGCGCGGCGGGCAGTGTCAGGCTGGCGATCGCACCTTTGGACGCGGCATACGCCGCCTGACCGACCTGCCCGTCAAACGCCGCCACCGACGCGGTATTGATGATCACACCGCGCTCACCGTCGGCATCCGCCTGGGTTTCTGCAATGGCCGCAGCGGCCAGGCGCAGCAGGTTGAAGCTGCCGATCAGGTTGACGTTGATCACCTGGGCAAAGCTGGCCAGCGCATGAGGGCCGTTCTTGCCGAGGATCTTCTCGCCGCGCACCACACCGGCGCAGTTCACCAGCCCGTGCAAGCCACCAAAGGCCGCAACGGTGGCCTGCACGGCGGCTTCGGCAGCGGCTTCCTGGCTGATGTCCGCCACGGCGCTGCGGGCGTTGTCACCCAGCTGTTTGGCTTTGGCCGCGACCGCGTCGGCATTCAAGTCCACCAGCATCACCTTGGCACCGGCCGCGACCAGCATTTCAGCGGTTGCTGCACCGAGGCCCGACGCGCCGCCGCTGACCAGAAAAACCTTGTTTTCAATCTGCATCATTGTTTCCTTGAAAAGTGGATCAGGCCAACGCGGCTTGCGCCTTGGCGATTTCCTGATTGCGCAAAATAAAGCGTTGCAGCTTGCCGCTCGGGGTCTTGGGCAAGTCGCTGACAAATTCGATTTCCCGCGGGTAGGCGTGGGCGGCGAGGCGCTGGCGTACATGCAGGCGCAGTTCCTCGGCCAGCTCGGGGGTGGCGCGGAACTGCTCGTTGATCACCACGAAGGCTTTCACCAGCTCGGTGCGTTCCGGGTCGGGCTTGCCGACGACCGCCGCTTCCACCACCGCCGGGTGTTCGACCAGCGCACTTTCCACGTCGAACGGGCCCACGCGGTAGCCAGAGGTGGTGATCACATCGTCACTGCGCCCGACGAAGCTGATACTGCCGTCCGGATTGAGTTCGACGGTATCGCCGCTGAGGTAGTACTTGCCGACAAAGGCCTTGGTCCGCACGCCGTCATAGCCGGCGAACCAACACATCGGCGATTGCTCGCGGTCGATGGCGAGAATCCCCGGCTGGCCGGCAGGCAACTCCTGGTGATCGTCGTCCAGCACCACGATGCGATGTCCCGGCGAGGCAAAACCCGCCGAGCCGACATGCACCGGGTGCTCCAGGCCGTGGTGGTTGCACAGCACCATGCCCAGCTCGGTCTGGCCGTAGTGATCATGGATGGTCACACCCAGGTTGTCGGCAAACCAGCGGATCACTTCCGGGTTCAGCGGCTCGCCGGCGCTGCTGACGATACGCAGCTTGCCCCTGATCGAGCGGGCGAATTGCTCGCCGCCGGCAATCAACAGGCGATACGCAGTCGGCGAGCCAGCCAGGTTGGTGATCGCGTATTTATTGATGACCCGGCAGGTGCTTTCCAGGGTGAACGGGCCATCGTAGAAGGTAATCGGATGGCCCATGGACAAAGGCCCGGTCACGCCGAAATAGATGCCGTAGGCCCAGCCCGGGTCGGCGACGTTCCAGAACGCGTCTTCAGGGCGCAGGTCAATGGCGTCGCGGGTGTAGCTCTGGAACGCAACAATGGCCTTGAGCGGCACCGACAGCGCTTTCGACGGGCCGGTGGTGCCCGAGGTGAACATCAGCAGGAACGGCTCGTCTGCGCCCAGCAGCACCGGCTCGCAGTGGTTGGAGTAATTGGGCAGCTCGGCCCAGAAACTGAAATCACCGCGTACCAGGCCTTCACCTTTGGCGCCAGCGACCGTCACGATCGTCGGGCAGCCTTCCACTTCGGCGAGTTTGGGCCGGTTCACCGCATCGGTGACCACCACGGCTGCGCCAGAGCTGCTCAGGCGGTGTTCAATAGCCTTGGGGCCGAAGGCCGTAAACAGCGGTTGATAGACGGCGCCGATGCGCCAGGTCGCGAGGACCACCACCAGCAATTCGGCGGTGCGTGGCAACAGGCCGGCCACCTTGTCGCCGCGTTTGACGCCCTGGGCCAACAGGAAATTGGCGAAGCGTGAAGCCTGGTCCTGCAAGTCGCTGAAGGTGAACGTGGCACTGCGCCCATCCTTGCCTTCCCAGAACAGCGCAATGCGTCCTGGCAATGCATGCCGGTCGCAGCATTCCACGCAGGCATTGAGGCCCTGTAGGTTTCCGGCCAAGGTACTGTCGACGGTGTGTTGGTAATCGAACTCGGTAGTGGCAGCCAAATAGTCACGCATCGCTTCAAATCCTTCGGTATTTTTATTTTCAGGACGTTTTTTCGGACAAGAACCGCGGAAATAGTGGCTCTAGAGCGCTGCAGCAGCAATGGTCAAAGCCACCAACATGCCTGACTGGTTTGGCCAATGCCGCTTGATCATAGACCCCGCCGATCAAGCAGTCGGCCCAAGCGATTGGACGCCCCGGCCGCCAGCTTCTAACCTGATGGCCTGCGCCACCGAAGAAGTCCCTCCCGATGATTGTTCGCCCCAAACCCAACCTCCTGGGCATTTTGTTCTCGCTCAAGGGCTCGATCGCCAAGCGCATCGCCCTGCGCAGCCTGCTGGTCACGTTGCTGGCCTCGGTCATCGTGTTGGTGGAAACCCTGCACCCGGCGTATTTCTCCAAGGTCAATGCCACGCCGTTCACCCTGCTCGGACTGTCGCTGTCGATCTTCATGAGTTTTCGCAACAACGCCTGCTACGACCGCTGGTGGGAAGGCCGCAAGCAACTCGGGCAGATGATCATTGAAGTGCGCTCACTGATCCGTGAAACCCAGGTACTCGGCGACTCGCTGGAACGGGCCAGCCTATTGCGCGGCCTCTGCGGTTTTGCCCACGGGTTGATCGCGCGCCTGCGCCTGGAAGATGAAGCCCGAGCGCTAAAGCCCTGGATCGAAGTCGACCCAGACCACCCCAACCTCCCGGACCAGGTACTGCAACAGCTCGGCGCGCGGTTTTCCGGGCTGGCCGAACGGGGCGTGCTCAGCGAATGGCGCTACACCCAGCTGGAGACCCGGCTGGTCAGCCTGAGCCAGGTGCAGGCGGCGTGTGAGCGGATCAAAAGCACACCGCTGCCCTTCCCCTACACCCTGCTGCTGCACCGCACCATTTACCTGTTCTGCATTCTGCTACCGTTTGCCATGGCCGAACCGCTGGGCTGGCTCACGCCGGTGTTCACCGCGATCGTCAGCTACACCTTCTTTGGCCTCGACGAAATCGGCGATGATCTGGAAGATCCCTTCGGCTTCGACGAGAACGACCTGCCCTGCAACGCGATCGTGCGGACTCTGGAACGCGAGATCCTGGCAGCCCTCGGCGAAACGGCCTTGCCGCCTGCCCTGGAGCCGGTGGAATACGTGCTGACCTGATGCGGGTTTGACACTCGCCGTGGTCTGACCGAAGCTGATGGCTTTGCCCTAGCTGCCTAAGCTCTCGGACGCCTGCATGTCAAAGTCACGCCGTTACTCCATCATCGGCCTGTGCACCCTGTTGTTGATTGTGCTGATCACCTGGTATTTCTCCCATTCCACCCCGGTAGCCGTGCCGCCCGCGATTGCCCATGGCTACGCGAAAGCCTTGAAACAGGCGCGTAACGGCGAACCGGGCGCCGCCCGCGTGCTCTATCAGCAACTGGCCCGGCCGGACCTTTCCGACGAGCGCCGCGTCGCCTTGCATGCCGAACTGCCCAATTATCCCAGCCCCCAGGCACTGAAGCTCGCCGACAAGGATCTGGCCGATAACTCACCGCAAGTGCGTGAAGCGGCGATTCACAGCATCGTCGGCCTGGTGCCTACGGGCCAGCGCACCTTGTTGCTCGGACCATTACTCGACGATCCGCAACAAGACGTGCGCTTTACCGCCGCCAATGCGTTGCTCGGTCTCTCGCCCGACACCCTCGGCCTGTATTTCGGGCCCTTGCAGCAAGTGCTCGATGAGTTTGTGAAGAAGCTCAAGGCGCAACCTGAAACCGCCGAAGGCTGGCTCCAACTGGCGCGCCTGTATACCCACAGCGCGCTGTTGCCGGAGGCTCAGAGCGCCCTGGAGCAAGCAATGCGCCTGCAGCCGGACAACCTGCAGGCAGTGGTTGCGCAAATCGAACTGCTGGATAAACAGGGCAAGACCGACGAGTCGCGCCAACTGCTGGCCCGCCAGTTGGCGGCGCATCCCGAATCCGCGTACCTGCAACACGCCCTGGGCATGTGGTTGCTGCACCACGGTGAGCGCGCTTACGCCTTGCTCGGCCTGTCGAAGGCGGTGGAGCTGGAACCGAGTAATCAGGATTACCGGTACGACCTAGCCACCACCCTGCACGCCCAGGAGGAACTCGAAGCTGCCCAGCGCCAGTTGGAAGAAATCATCCAGCGCCACCCGGCCAATCGCAAGGCGCGGGTGCTGCTAGTCACCTACTGGACAGAAAGCGGCCAATTGCAGAACGTCCAAGTGCTGCTGGCGCAGTTGGAACAACAAAACCCGGATGATCCGGCGCTGCAACAAGGGCTGTAGGCCAACGGCAGCGCTGGCCCCAGCGCCGACACTACGTACAAAGCCCGATAAGGTGGAACCCCGCTGATACGCCATGGTCAAGAAGCTATGGCGCGCTCGAACGAGCGCGCACCTCTACTCGTATGTGACCTGAGGGCACTTCTTGTCTACGTCCAACGCGCTGTTAACCGAAAAAGCGGCCACTGGCATCGAAGGTCTTGATGACATTCTTTCCGGCGGTCTGTCCCGCAGCCACCTGTTTCTGCTCGAAGGCGAGCCAGGGACCGGCAAAACCACCGTTGCCCTGCACTTCCTGCAGGCGGGGGCAAAGAACGGTGAACGCTCGCTCTATATCACCTTGTCCGAAACCGAGCGTGAATTGCGCGAAGGCGCGAGATCCCACGGCTGGGATCTGGATGACAACATCCATATTTTCGAGCTGACCCCGCCGGAAAGCCTGCTCAATGCCGAGCAACAGCAAAGCCTGCTGTACTCTTCCGACCTCGAGTTGGGCGAGGCCACGCGGCAGATCTTTGAAGTGGTGGAACGGGTCAAGCCCACCCGCGTGGTGGTCGACAGCCTCTCCGAGATCCGCCTGCTGGCGCAAAGCTCCCTGCGTTATCGGCGGCAGATCCTGGCGATCAAGCACTACTTCGTGCGCTACGACGCCACGGTATTGCTGCTCGATGACCTGACCACCGAATCCCTCGACAAAACCGTACACAGCGTGGCCCATGGGGTGATTCGCCTGGAAGAGCTGACGCCCACTTACGGTGCCGAACGCCGCCGTGTGCGGGTCGTGAAGTACCGTGGCCAGAAGTACCGGGGCGGCTTCCACGATTTCACCATCATGGGCGATGGCGTGCATGTGTTCCCGCGCCTGGTGGCGGCCGAGCATCGCGGCGGCTACGCCCGAAAGACCCTGAGCAGCGGCATTCGCGAAATGGATGCCTTGATGGGCGGCGGGGTCGAGACCGGCTCTAGCAGCCTGATCCTTGGCCCGGCGGGCACCGGCAAGTCGCTGATCTCGATGGTGTTTGCCGCCGCCGCCGTGGCACGGGGTGAAAACGCCGCGCTGTTCATCTTTGATGAAGAGCTGGGCCTGTTGTTCGAGCGCATGAAAAACATGGGCATCGACCTTGCCGCGCTGCAAGCCACCGGCAACCTGCTGATCGAACAAGTTGACGCGGCCGAGTTGTCCCCTGGCGAGTTTTCACATCGCGTGCGGCGCTGCGTGGATGAGGGCGGGATCAAGACCGTGGTCATCGACAGCATCAACGGCTATCAGGCTGCAATGCCGGAAGAAAATGCGCTGATCCTGCACATGCACGAACTGCTGCTGTATCTCAACCGCCGTGGCGCCGCCACCTTCATGACCGTCGCCCAGCACGGCCTGGTCGGTGACATGCAAGCGCCCGTCGACATTACCTACCTTGCCGACACGGTCATTCTGCTGCGCTATTTCGAAGCGCTGGGCAAGGTGCGCCGCGCCATTTCCATCATCAAGAAACGCACCGGCCCCCATGAGTCGACCATTCGCGAATACCGGATCAGCAGCCTGGGCATGACCGTCGGCGAGCCGCTCGATAACTTTCAGGGCGTACTGCGCGGTATCCCGACGTACATGGGCGCCGGCTCTCCTCTGCTCAAGGATGAGGGCTAGTGACGGGTTTATCTCCAGTCTCCGAGCGTGCAATCGTGCTTGCGCCGATGGGCCGTGACGGCGCGTTGGCGTTGATGATGCTCAACGAGGCCGGTTACAGCGGCATGATCGCCACTAGCCTGACGGCCTTGTGCGGCGCACTCGAAGAAGGTGCCGGCCTGCTGATTATTGCGGCCGAAGCCTTGCGCGGCGTGAACCTGGAGCCGCTGCTCGAGCGTTTGCACCAGCAGCCTGCGTGGTCTGATTTGCCCATCGTGTTGATGACCCATCACGGCGGCAGCGAGCAGAACGGCTCCTCGCACCTGAGCGGGTTATTGGGCAACGTCACCTTCCTCGAGCGGCCTTTCCATCCCGTGACGTTGATCAGTCTGGTCAGTGCGGCACTGCGCGGTCGGCGCCGGCAATACGATGCACGCGACCGGCTGATCGACTTGAGCGAAAGCGAACTGCGCTTGCAGCGCACGCTGGAGACCCTTGAGCAGCAAGTGGAAGAGCGCACGGCGCAGTTGCGCAGCAATGAAGAAGCGCTGCGCCAATCACAGAAAATGGAGGCTGTCGGCCAGTTGACCGGCGGCATCGCCCATGACTTCAACAACATGCTCACCGGGATAATCGGCAGCCTGGAGTTACTGCGAAGGCGTGTCTCGCGCGGCAAGCTGGACGACCTGGACAGCCTGATCGATCTGGGCGTCACCTCCGCCAACCGAGCCGCCGGCCTTACCCACCGACTGCTCGCGTTCTCCCGCCGGCAATCGCTGGATTCAAAACCCGTCGAGATCAACCAACTGGTGACCTCCATGGGCGAACTGCTGCAACGCAGTATCAATGAAAGCATTGCGCTGGACATGCGCTTCAGCGACCCGCTCTGGACCGCCGAGGCCGACCGCAACCAACTGGAAAGCGCGCTGCTCAACCTGGTGATCAACGCGCGCGATGCGATGCCTTACGGCGGCAATCTCACCGTGGAAACCAGCAACCGCCATCTCGACAGCGTGTTCACCGCCGCCTACGGCACCTTGCAACCCGGTGACTACGTTGAATTGAGCGTCAGCGACACCGGCTGCGGTATCCCGGAAAGCGTCATGGGTCGCGTCTTTGACCCTTTCTTTACCACCAAGCCGATCGGCCAGGGCACCGGCCTCGGCCTGTCGATGATTTACGGCTTTGCACGGCAATCCGGTGGCCATGTAACGATCCACAGCGAAGTCGAAAAAGGCACCACGGTCAGCCTGTTTCTGCCACGTTTCGTCGGCGAAATGGTGGTGGCCGAAGCGGTAAACCCCGCCCTGCTGCCATTTGCCGATGCCGGCGAAACGGTGCTGATCGTGGAGGACGACCCTGCGGTCAGGGTATTGGTCTGCGCCGTGCTGAAGGAGCTGGGCTATGCCTATGTCGAGGCCGGCGATGCCAACACGGCCGTGCCGATCATCGAGTCCGACCAGCGCATTGACCTGATGATCAGTGACGTCGGTCTGCCGGGTATGAACGGCCGGCAACTGGCGGAAATCGGGCGGCAGATTCGGCCGGAACTCAAGGTGCTATTTATCACCGGTTATGCCGAACACGCGGCCGTGCGCGGCGGTTTTCTGGACCCGGGGATGCAGTTGATTACCAAGCCGTTTACGTTTGATTTATTGACGGCAAAGGTCAGAGAAATGATCCGTTCAGACGCTGCAACGGCGAACCTATAGGCACCAACAGGTAACAACAGGCAATAAAGCCACGGCTCGAAAATGGAATCAGTCGAGGGGCTTCGGTACGAAGGATTACCACTGGGACTCGGAATTTGCACCCAGTGGACTTCAATCCTGATGATAGAGCCGTAGCCTATGACGATTTCCAGCCGCCTCATGCACACCCCACTGCCACCTCCCGTTGCCGAGGACGCGCTCGAACCCGCTGCGCGGGGGCATGTAGAGTCTGCTCACGAAAGCGCCCCCCTCATTGCCACTGGCGATTCCCCGAGGGCCAGCGGCGACAGCGCGTTGGCGCAAAACTATGGCAAGGCGTTGCTGGACTTCACGGGCGTTCCCACCAACGACGACGCCATCTTGGTGGATATTCCACCAGACTCAACATTTGGCCAGTGGTGGAAGCTGTTGGGCGAGGCCACTCAGTCCCCCGAGTTCCTTGACTGGCGGCGCCACGCCAGAGCCCTGCCCGGGTCAATCAAAATCCTGCCACAAAGCGGTCAAGTCACCTACCGTGTGACCCCGGATGTTTCGCTCGATACGCCATTACAGATGCGTGCAAGCGAGGACAAACACTGGTCGGCGGTGCGAGGGCCGTTAATGGATGCCGGACGGGTCATATCCGGCAGGAATAGGCCGTTCCCGCTCCCTTCGCCCGAGAGCGCCAACCGCGCGCCGGCCTGGCTGGTTGGGCAGTTCTACCAAGAGCCGACGCGAATCGCGCCTTCTGAATTCCAGCAACGTGCCGCCGAACTAGAGCGCGATAAAACCTTTGCACCGCTTGATACGGCGGTGTTCCCTGGCCTCTATGAGGAGCGCAGCGAGCACGCACTCGATAATCAGAAGACGCTGCTGGGGAATATCAATAACCGACATCAAGCCGCTGTGCTGTTAAAGCATCTGGGGGCAGCGCTTGCCTCAGGCGCCCTTGCGTCGTCGCAGATCCCCGAGTATCTGCGGGAAAACACCTTCGAGCTGAACCCCCATTCCTCATATCAACAGGACCAAGGCTTGCAGGAAGGAGGCGTCGTCAGCCTCGCTGACTTTTTTGAACACCACGGCTTTGAACAACCCGGTACTGCGCAAGAAGTGGAGAACCTCAGGCTATTGCTCCTAACCCCCACACCGCGAGGTCCCACCCATGGCAACTACGGCGGCGCGCTGTCCTGGCCGCAGCCGATTGACACGGACACCCAGCGCCAACTATTGGCATTCTTGCAGCACGGCAATGTGGGCGATCTGAACCTGGGATCCAACCGCAATGTGCTGGAAGCGTTGATGCAAGGTGTGGTGATCGAAGCCAACGAGTTTCGCAATCCGCGGGAACTGCTCGATCGACTCATCCAATCGCCCAAGGGCCAGGCGCTGGGGGCGGCCATCCAGGCCAAGTTCAACACACTGTCAGTCAAAGGCAGTGTCAATGACTGGTTAATGGCTGCCTTGAACCTGAATTACACCGATGCATTTACCCGGGCGACCTTGCCCCAGAAGCATATTTCAGGCTTTGACCTGGCCGGCCAGCAGCTTAAAGGCAAGCCTTTGTCAGAGACGGCTCAGCGCGTGGCCAACCATTTGTACTTCATCACAAAAGAGGCTTCGTCACCGGAAAAAGCCATTATCCAGACCAACCTGAAACTGGCATCCAAGGCGCCGGAATTGCTGGTAAAGGATATCCCTGCCGTGGTCACTCATGGCTCCCCTGCCCACGTCAGCTTCAGTACGGCGGTGGCCCGCATTGAGGCAGAGACCCCGGGCCGGGCATCAACGATGACTTACGGGGAAGTCATGGTGTACGCCGATATCGCCCCGGTTTCCCATGCTCAGCGTCAGATCGAATATGTCGCTCAGCATGACGCCCTGAAGGAATGGGGCCTGACCAACAGTATCGTCACGCGTGTGACGTCGCCTGCGGATATGCAAACCATCACCGATGCCTTTAACCAACAGGTCGGCGAACTGAGAGCCGCTTCCGAAGCACAGCGCACGCCTGCGCCGGCGTCTCGCAAAGAGATGGCCCTAGCCCAATTGCGCCAGGCGTTGGGCAATGACGCACGCCTGGAGCTGAAGTGCATCGTACTGAGCACCTACGATAAAGATCGACCTGGGCCCTACTCGATATTGGACCTATACATGGAGAACATGCTGCACAACCCGCCCAAGGTGCCCTACCACCCTGCCAGGCGCAACGGCGCCTCACAAACCCCCAACCAGTGGGTGATTGAGCCCTACACAGCACCACGCAGAGGCCCTGGACGCTCTGCCGCCAACACGCCCAATTTCACCTTCGAGGAGGTCTTGAGCAAGACTCAAGACCTGAAGAACATCAGCAGGGAATTCGTGAGTGAGTTCAAACAGTTTGGCCGCGCTCTGGACAGCAGCGTCGCCACGCAAGTCAAGCACTTGATCGCCCAGTTGCCGCTGGAAGACCGCCAGAATATCGAATACGGGAGCCTTTCGATCTTCACCGAGTTCAAGGGCGAACATCAGGCCAGCGGTATCGTCCGGGTACCGGCTGCCGAGGGCAACCCTGTGCTATTGAAAGTGATGCGCGACGGGATTGCCCACACCTACGAACTGAATGTCCAAAAGAACACGCTCACCAAACGCCAGGATCTCGGCGATTTCCAACCCGGTTATCAGCCTGGGTTTCATATAGAAGACGGAAAACCGCGTGATAACAGGACGCCTTACACGGACATGGTCCCCGTCACACTGTCCATCCCCGATGAAGGTAGCCCGCTTGTACGGCAACAACTCGTACAAGAAAAAACCGACACCGGGGGGCCGTTGAATAGTTTCTCCAGCGCCAGAAGCGTGGCCATCGGTACCACGGTGGCCAAGGTCAGCAGTGTATGGGGAGCGCTGGAAGCCGAGGCTCAAGGAGTCACGACGGTTGAGTCCGAGGTTCCCTTCTACAGGAAGTTGAACACGGTTCTGCTTAACTTGATCCCACTGCGCTCGGCGATCAAAAACTTTACAGATGGCAATATCGGCGACGGCATTGTTGACCTGTCACTCGACGTATTTGGCGTCATGACGGCCGGGGCGGCGACCGTGGGCAAAGCAGCGAAAGTGGTAACCAGCACCCTCTCTGCGGGTAGCAAGGCCTTGCGCATAGGAAAAACCCTCGGGCTTGGGGCAATCAGCCTGGTCAACCCGCTGGACGGTGCGGCGGATTTGCTGCGCGCTACAGGTCGCGGCGTGGCAAGTGCCGGCAAACGCGTCATCAGCGACGCGATTCAAGACATCCGGCAACTGCGAGGCACGCACACTGGCTACGACTTGGTCGCCGCAAGCAAACAGTACGACGCCGCCGCGATGGGCACCTTCAAGACTTCCGGCGAGACGCAGCAAGGTGCCGCGGTGCTCCAGGAAGGTAAATGGTATGCCTTTGATACTGCGACCCAGCGCCCGTTCGGCAAGGCACTGGACGATTTCCAAGCGTCCATTCGCGGCGGCACTCCGGCGCTTCGTGCGTGGCAAAACGTGCTGACGCCTCCCTCACCGGCGTCGATTCAAATCCGCAAAGATTGGGGAAAATTACTTGATCGTCACCAAGGAGATGGGATGCCCAGCGCAGCCTTTAAGAATGGCTATGAAGAGGGCGCGCCGGAACTGATCAAGGGTTATGTCAAGGGCATGAAATCAGAAGACGTGATGAAGCTGGCACTGCGTCCGGACCGAACCGCTAGAGAGGTGGGCACATTAGTCCGGCAGCAGGAAAGGTTGGCTGTGCAGCACGGGCTCAACGGCACACAGCAATTCAATGCCCACATCAATGCCGTCGGAGGAACGTTCACCCCCGTACCTCAGGCCTTCTACCTTAGCCAGGTCAACCGTCTTTCCGAGGGCCAGTGCGCCGCCCTTGCTCGTACCTTCGCGTCAGCCAAGGCTCAAGGAAAAGAGCGCGTGTTCATCGACAACCTGTACATCGCCGCCGCTAATCCACGGAGCGAGGCGGCGCGAGCATTTACTCGCACATTAGGTGACGTGCAAAAAAGCATCAGCACACCGACGATGTTTCACGCCGGTAATCCGCAGCGCCAGGTAACGTATCAGGACATGATTACGGAACTGGCCAACGCGCCGGGCGGCAAGACAGTGATGATCGACTCCCCTCGCCATGCAATGCTGGCAGGGTCCGTGCCGGATGGCGACGGTAAGAAGTTCTTTTTTTACGACCCTAATTTTGGGCTGGCCGAGTTCTCAAGCGAGGCCATGATGAAGCGTGGCCTCGAAAAAATATTCAATGATAAGAAGCTGCCGGTCCAATACAAGACTTATAGCAATGACCCCAAAAAACTTGAATTCAAGATCAGTGACCATAACGAGTCGTGGATAGGCACCGCGAGTCTTCATGACAGACCTATCAAACGGCTTTATGAAGACCCTATCCCGACGACTACCACTAACGTGAAGCCCCCCGCTCAGACCCACTACGTCCATATGTCGGAGTATACGGACGTCACCGTCACTGACCCGACGTCAATCATCAGCACCCGAGGTATTGGTGACTGTTCGGCACTGGCAGTGCTTACCGACTTGAAGGACGGTGTCTACCGGAAACGAACATTGATGCACTTCCCTGGCGGCACGCCGACGACTGAACAACATAGGGTGCTTAAACAACTGGAGGGGGAATTGGATCAGGGAAGCAAAGTGATTTATGTGGGCGGCGATAATGTCCGGAGCATCCCGGGATTAGGCATCGCACTGAAGCAAAGTCACGCCAGTGAACAAGTGGTGTTCAATATCGCAAACAAATACCCGGCCTCCACTACGATCGCAACGGCCAATCGCATTGACATAAAACCCGATGGATCATTTGAGCTCTTCGAGGGGAATAACCCAGCTCGGGTACTTGATCTGCAAGCAAAGGCCGAGGTGCTTGCCTGGTAACCCAGACTTCTCGCCGGTCAGGAGCGTCAGAGCCTATTCGAACGTTGACTGACACACGGACGTGTCACACCAACAAGCGCTGGATATGCTCATGCAGCGTATCCAGGTCAAACGGCTTGGCCAGGATCGGCGCCTTGCGGGTGATCGGGCTGTTGCAGTCGAGGATTTCCTGCGGATAACCGCTGATAAAAATCACTTTCAGCTCCGGGCGCAACTTGATCGCCGGCTCGGCGATCTGCACACCTGTGACACCGCCAGGCAGGCGATAGTCAGTCACCATCAGGTCCAGGTGCGGTTTACTGGCCAGGATTTCAAACGCCTCCTCCCCATTGATCGCCTTCAAGACCCGATAGCCCAGGCCTTTGAGGTATTCGTCCAGCACAAACATAATGGATTCGTCGTCCTCGACGATCAGAACGACGTCTTGTGCATCTTCACTCATGGGAAGCCTTTGTCCGGTCAATTGCTGCAATTACGACCATGCAGTCATGTAGAGGTTGCGTCCAAGTGACGATTGTTTTCACCGCGACGCTTCCAGGGGCAGGCACACCCGAAACAGCGCGCCCTCGCCTATCTGGCTCTCCACCTCGATGATGCCGCCATGGGCCGCGACGATTTGTTCGGAAATAAACAGCCCCAGGCCCAGGCCAGCGGCCACATGGCTGGCGGACACCCGCTCGAACTGCTGGAAAATCCGCTTCTGGTTGTCTGCGCTGATGCCGATGCCGTGGTCTCGAACCTCGACCCGTGCGTTGCCATGCTCACTATACACCCGCACTTCCACCGGGCTCTTGGCGCCATAGCGCAAGGCGTTGGTCAGCAGGTTGGACACGACCTGCTCGATGCGAAATTCATCCCAGTTGCCTTCCACCGGGCCTTCGGCCTCCAACTGTATGGACGAATCGGCGGCGGCCACTTGCGGCGCGAAGTTTTCCAGCAGGTTGCGCACCAGTTGCGTGAGGTCAAAGCGTGCCGGACGAATCGACAGTTTGCCGGTGCGGATGCGCGAGACGTCGAGCATGTCTTCGATCAGGCGGATAAGGCTATGGATCTGCCGCTCATCACGGTCGACCATGGCGTGCATCTTGTCCAGGGTGAACGCTGCGGCGTTGTCGCGGGCCAGGTGCATTTTGCGCAACTGGGTTTCGAGGATCAGCCCATTGAGCGGCGTGCGCACTTCGTGGGCGACGATCGACATGAAGTCATCGCGCATGCGCACCGCCTGCTCCAGCTCAGCCTGAGTGGCCTGCAGGCGCGTCAGCAGCAGCTCCTGTTCGCGACGGCTGCGCTCCAGCGCTTCCACCTGCAGCTTCATCGCCTTGCTCTGGCGGTACAGGTCAACGAACACATTGACCTTGCTCTTCACCGCATGGATATCCAGCGGCTTGTGCAGGAAGTCCACGGCGCCGCTTTCGTAGCCCTTGAAGGCATAGTTGAGTTCGCGTCCGGCGGCGCTGACGAACACAATCGGGATGTTCTTGGTTTTTTCGGTGCCGCGCATCAACTCGGCCAGCTCGAAACCGTTCATGCCGGGCATCTGCACATCGAGAATCGCCATGGCGAACTCGTGCTCCAGCAACAGGGACAAGGCCTCGTCGGCGCTCAATGCCTTGAAGACTTGACGGTCCTCGCGCTTGATCAGCGCTTCGAGGGCCAGCAGGTTTTCCGGCAGATCATCGACGATCAGCAGTTTGGCCTGGACAGTACTTAACATGGGGAAGATTCCAGGGAAGCCAGCAATGAGCCAATCCGGCTCAAGCTCAGAATATGATCAGGGGTGTGCAAGGCCAGGGCCGCCAGGGGCATCACGGCAATCCGGGCGTCCTTGGGGTCCTGGACCACGGTGGTGGCGCCGGATTGCTTGGCGTGGGCCAGCCCTTGGGCGCCATCCTGGTTCGCGCCGGTCAGCAAAATCGCCAGCAGGCCCTGGCCATAGGCATCTGCGGCCGAAGCGAACAGGTAATCGATGGCGGGCCGGGAGTGGTGGACCCGGTCTTCCTGGCTCAAAGACAGGCTGCGGTCATGCTCCACCGACAGGTGATAACCGGGGCTCGCGAAGTACAACGTGCCCGGTTGGATCACTTCCTTGTCCTGCCCTTCGCGTACCGGAATCCGCAAACGCCGCGCAAACACTTCCGCCAACTGGCTACGGCGCTGATCCGGCAGGTGCAGCACGGCAATGATCGGTAGGCTGAAGGTCTCCGGCAGATCGCCAAAAATACTCAGCAACGCCTCAACGCCGCCGGCGGACGCGCCGACGACGATGGCTTCAATCCCACAAATCGGGTTGGCGGCAGCGTCGTTCATGATTTTCGGTAGATCCGTTCCTGTTTGACCAAGGGCTCGAATTGCTTGTTGTAGGCGGAAAAATCCAGGGTTTCCTTGCTGCCCAGCACAAGAAAGCCGCGATGACACAACGACTCATGAAACAATCCAAAGGCTCGATCCTGCAAATTTTTATTGAAGTAAATCAGTACATTACGGCACGAAATTAATTGAGTTTCTGAGAATACACTGTCGGTTGCCAGGCTGTGGTCGGCGAACGTGACATTCTCGCGCAACGTCTTGTCGAAGATCGCGTAATCGTAAGCTGCAGTGTAGTAGTCGGCAAATGAACGCTGCCCGCCGGCTTGCTGGTAGTTGGCGGTATAGGCTCGCACATTCTCCAGGGAGAAGATCCCCTGCTTGGCTTTATCCAGCGACGCAGGGTTGATGTCCGTGGCGTAGATGATGGTGCGCTCCAGCAGCCCTTCTTCGCGCAGCAGAATTGCCATGGAGTACACCTCCTCCCCCGTGCTGCAACCGGCGATCCAGATCTTGATCGACGGGTAAGTCTTGAGCAGCGGCACCACTTCCTGGCGGATCGCGAGGAAGTGCGACGGGTCGCGAAACATCTCGCTGACCGGGATCGTCAAAAACTGCAGCAACTGCATGAACGCCGCCGGGTCGTGCAGCACGCGCTCCTGCAGCGCCGAAATCGTCGCGCAGTCAAACTGGCGCAGGGCATGGGCCACACGGCGCTTGACCGACGCCCCGGAGTAGTCGCGAAAGTCATAGCTGTACTTGAGGTAGATCGCCTCAATCAGCAAGCGCAGTTCAATATCACTGCTTTTTTCCAAAAAACTGCGCTCCACTTAAATGCGTTCCATCTTCGGTAGCCATACGCGAATCAGCGAGAACAGACGATCCAGGTCAATCGGCTTGGCCAGGTAATCGTTGGCGCCGGCCGCAAGGCAACGCTCCTGATCGTCCTTCATCGCCTTGGCTGTCACTGCAATGATCGGCAGTTTCTTCCAGCGTGGGTCCTGGCGGATCAAGGCGGTGGCCTCGTAACCATCCATTTCCGGCATCATCACGTCCATCAGCACCAGGTCGATATCGTCGACTTCATTGAGTCGGGCAATGGCTTCATGGCCGTTACGCCCGATCACCACCACGGCGCCTTTGTGCTCCAGGGCGCTGGTCAGGGCGAAGATGTTGCGCACATCGTCGTCCACCAACAGGATCTTGCGCCCCTCGAAGACCTTGTCGCGGCTGCGGGCGGTCTTGAGCATCGTCTGGCGCTCATGGGACAGCTGGGATTCGACTTTGTGCAAAAAGAGTGTGACTTCGTCGAGCAGGCGCTCCGGCGAACGGGCGCCCTTGATGATGATCGAGCGTGAATACTTGCGCAGCTCGGCCTCTTCATCGCGGGTCAGGTTGCGCCCGGTGTAGACGATCACCGGCGGGAACGAGCAGATGTCCTCGGTGGCCATGCGCTTGAGCAGCTCGTTGCCGAGCATGTCCGGTAACTTGAGGTCGATGATCATGCAGTCGTAGATGTTTGTGCGCAGCAGATCGAGGGCTTCCTGGGCAAAGCCGACGGCGGTGATCTCGATGTCATCGTCGCCGATCAAGCGGGCAATGCTCTCACGCTGCAGGTCATCGTCTTCTACCAGCAGGATGCGCTTGACCTTCTGGGTCAGTTTGGCTTCCAGGCGCGCAAACACGTCCTTGAGTTCTTCGCGGGTGGTGGGTTTCACCGCGTAACCGATGGCGCCCATGTGCATGGCAGCTTCGACGCGGTCTTCCACGGAAATCACATGCACGGGGATGTGGCGGGTATTGGCGTGTTCCTTGAGGCGTTGCAGCACCGTCAGGCCGGAATGATCCGGCAGGCGCATGTCGAGCAAAATGGCGTCGGGGATGTATTGCTCGGCCAGGCTGTAACCCTCATCCGCGCCATGGGCCACCAGGCAGTGGTAGCCCAGCTCATGGGCGAGGTCGAACAGGATGCGCGCAAAGTTCGGTTCGTCTTCCACCACCAGGATGCAGCGCGTGGTGAACGGCGCTTTTTCGCGGTCGTCGGCAAACTGCGGGATCAGCTTGGCATCGGCCTCCGGCAGCGGCGAGACAGCGACGGGCTTGGGCGCCGGGGCGGCAACGACCTGGCGCGGTTGCTCGACAGGCGTGGCGTCTTCCTCGCGCTCGACGTATTGCTCCGGGATGACCAGGGTGAAAATGCTGCCCTGGCCGGGTTCGCTGGTGATGCTGATATAGCCGCCAAGCAACGCGGCCAGGTCACGGGAGATCGACAACCCCAGACCGGTGCCGCCGTAACGGCGATTGGTGGTGCCGTCGGCCTGGCGGAAGGCTTCGAAGATGCTTTCCTGCTGATCCGGGGCGATGCCTATCCCGGAATCGCGCACAGTAAAGGCAACGCCCTCACCCGGTGCGCGGGACACCGACAGGCTGACCTGGCCCTGCTCAGTGAACTTGACCGCGTTGGACAGCAGGTTCTTGAGAATCTGCTCCAGACGCTGGCGGTCGGTAAAGAGCAGGGTCGGCGTACCTTCCTGTACCTCCACCTGGAACCCCAGCTTGCGATCGGCTGCCAGCGGCTCGAACATCCCGCGCAGGCCGTCGACCAGGCGCGCCACGCTGGAATTTTCCGGGCGCATTTCCAGCTTGCCGGCTTCGACCTTGGAGATATCCAGGATGTCGTTGATCAGGTTGAGCAGGTCATTGCCGGCGGAATAGATCGATTCGGCAAACTTGACTTGCTCGGCGCTGAGGTTTTCCTGGGGGTTCTCCGCCAGCAACTTGGCCAGGATCAGCGAACTGTTCAGCGGCGTGCGCAGTTCGTGGGACATGTTGGCGAGGAATTCGGATTTGTACTTGCTGGAGCGCTGCAACTCTTCGGCGCGGTCTTGCAGTTCGAGCTGAGCGTGGTTGAGTTCGACGTTCTTGCGGTCCATGGCATCGCGCTGCTCGGCCAGGGTCTGGGTCTGCTCGGCCAATTGCTCGTTCGTCTGCTCGAGTTCTGCCTGTTGCGTTTCCAGGTGGGTCTGGGACTCCTTGAGGATGCGCGATTGCTCTTCCAGCTCTTCGTTGGCGGTCTTGAGCTCTTCCTGTTGCACTTGCAGCTCTTCGTTGAGCTGTTGGGTCTCGGCCAGTACTTCCTGCAGGCGCTGGCGATAGCGGGCGGCTTCGATGGCTGTGCCGATATTGCCGGCGATGAGCTCCAGCAACTCGACGTCACGGTCTTCCAGCGGGCGCAGGAAGCCCAGTTCGATCACACCGTTGACCCGGTCGTCATCACTGGTGGGCATCACCAGTACGCTTCGCGTCGGCCCCTCACCCAGGCCGGAACTGACCTTGAAGTAGTCGACAGGCACATCGTCCAGGCGAATCAAGCGATCGCGCTGGGCGGCCTGCCCAACGATGCCTTCGTCGCTGTAGATCGCCTGCTCCTGCTGCTCCTGTTCACGGGAGAAACCATAGGTGGCCACGCGCTTGAGGCCGCCGTGTTCTTCACGCACATACAGCGCCGCGACCGCCGAGCCCATGTACTGGGCAAAGAACTGCAGGATATTGCGCCCCAACAGGTTCAGGGTCAGTTGACCGAGCACCTGCTCGGCCAATTCAGTCTGGCCATTGCGCAGCCAGGCTTGCTGTTCCAGGCGTCGTGCAATCTTCTGTTGTGACGCGAGGTTTGCGCTATAACTATTTGATAAAGAAAGTAAATTTTTTCGTCCAATGTAGGCCAGGAAACCACTCAACCCCAGCACGAACACCAAATACAGGGTGACGCTGATGACGGTAGTACGGGTGACTTCTTCGTTGCGGGTAATCCGAAACTGTTGCTCCATCGCCACCGCTTCGTCGTATTCGTTACGAATCTCATCGGTCAGGCGCTTGCCCCGGCCAGCCTTCACCGCGCTGCGGTAGTCACCGCTCTCGCGCTGCATATCAATCATCGACTGGGCGTATTTGTTCCACTCGACTTGCAGGGCTTCCAGACGCCTGAGGCGGTCTACCTGCTGGGGGTTGTCCGCTACCAGCTCCTGCAAATTGCGCAAATCGGCAATGATCCGCGGCTTGGCCACTTCATACGGGTCGAGAAAATGCTCGTCGCCCGTGATCAGGAAGCCGCGCATGCCGGTTTCCAGGTCAACCGTCAGCTTGGACGTTTCATTGAGGTTATTGATGACCCGGTCGGTGTGCTCTACCCATTGGATCACCGACAACAAATAAGTGATCAGGCACACGAAAAATACCGCGCTGAGCACACCCACACCGAGGGGCAGTGCCACATTGCGGCTCAACAGTGTACGAAAGCTCTTTTCATCGACGGACGACGAGGGGGTCATGGGCATGCCTTGGCCAAATACGTAAAAACCCGGAGTTTGCCCCAAAGTTGCCGTTGAACGCTATTTTTCTGCCATGAACGGGGGCAATCCGAAGCGGAAAAATCGAGCAAAAGCGCCCTGAGCACCGTTCACCTCCCTTCATCGTTTCAGTTGCTCACACTCCGCGCGCCCTGATGCGGAACCTGGGTGATCAGGTTTCACACAGAAGAAAGCGTCTTGGGAAAAGGGAAGCTCCGCGAAAAAAGACGTTCACCTTCTTTTCAAAAAACGGTGCTCGCATGACTATTTCTTTGCAAACCCGACCCAGCGCTTCATTGATATCCCTTTCCGCGCAAACGCCAGAACCTGTCGATACCCGGCCTGCCTTGACGCTCACATCCGGCCACGACTCACCGCTGCCAACGCCGCCGCCAGCCAGCGTCACCGTCGCGCAAAGCTCCAGCCTCAAGGCAAAGCTGGGGCATCATCACAACTTCAAAGCGCTCGGAGACAAACTTAACGAAATCGCCCAGCGGCTAGGGCCTGATGCCTCCCCTTCGGCGGTGCTGGCGGCCCTCAAGACAACACCTATGGACGTTCACCCCGACTCGGCTTATTACGCCGAAGTCGGCAGCAGCACCACATTGGAGACCTTCATCAATCGCCAGGGGGGATTGCTTTTACCCTATAGCCATTTATCCCTGACCGGTCTCTCGGACGCCGTGACCAACCAATCCCTGGCACACCCCTTGGGCAACCTGGGCGGCGCCCTCAGTTGGCCGGTCCCCCTGAGCACCGACGAGCAACAACGCTTGCGTGCCAGCACCCAGAATTACACTGACCCCCTTGGGCAAAAACAGCCGCTCAAGCAAACCACAGGCGGGATAATGGAGTTCTTGCGGCATCGAACCCCTCTCCCCCCAGAAGCGCTGACGACCCCAGTCGCTACGTTGAACGCCCTCATCGGTTCGCCAGAGGCACAAGCGTTGGGCCGCGCGCTTCAGGAACAGATGCAGGGTATTGCTACCGATAGCAGCACGCTCGACTACCTCCTCGCTGCCGTGATACTGCAACTGGACCCAGAGTCCATCGCCGCCCCCCAACGCAACAGCGTTGCCGGTTTTGACCTGGCCGACGAGAAACTCAAGGGCAAGTCAGCCGCCGAGATAGTCGATGCGCTGGGTCAACACTTGGTGGCACAACGTAAAACCAGTCCTGAGCTGGCAGGCGCAGCCGCCCACCTGCTACTGGCGGGTCGTGCGCCAGTATTCCTGATCAAGGACATTCCAAGCAGCGTGACCTATGGCAGTCCGGCCTGGGTCAATCTCGCGGTGGCCGCGACGACAATCGACACCAGCACACCTGGCCGGGTCGCCAACATGACCTTCGCCGAGGTGATGCTAGAGGCCGAACACGCAAGCGGCGCAGACGAGAACGTGACGCACGCCGCGCAGCGTAACGCCTTGATCGACTGGGGCGTGGCCAATGGCATGCTGGGAAAAAAAGCCGACCACCTATACAACTCCGACGAATTGAACGACCTGGTGACCCGTTTCAATGAGCGCCGATCGTTGATGGCGTCGGCGTCAGAGGCCTTCGACAAAGACATCCCGTCGCGTAAAGAGTTGGCCTTGGCCGAGCTGAGAAAGCGCTTTCCCGATCAGGAAGCGCTGTTTGAAGAAAAACTGATTCATGTGAGCCGCGTCCCGGGTGGCGATATCCGCCGCAGCAACCTGATAGTGGGCCCCCATTCGCTGTTGGATATCGCCATGATGGACGTGGGACCCGACGCGGTTTACAGCACTCGCGACAGCCGCGTGCCTCTGGCGGCATTGAACGCCAAACCCAGCTTTGGTGTGGCGGAGGCGTTCGAGTCGCAATTCAAAAGCGTCATTGAGGAAAAAAAGAGCGCGATCAACACCTATGTAAAGCACTTGATCGGCCAATTACCTGCCGATGACCGAAAGAACTTTGAAGAGGGCAAAGTTAGTTTTTTTCAAAACCACTCCCATAAATTGGGAATGGGCTTTTTCAACGACAAAACGGAACTACCAAAGGGCGAACAATTGTTGGTAAGGATTGAGCGCGACGGGGTGACCAGCGCGTATGAAATCAACTTCAACGCCGGCGCTATCCGCAGTATTCCGCAGTGGCAAGCAACACCTGACACTTCAAGGACTGCGAATATCGTCTACGAAACAAAAGAGTTCTCGCCCAGCGCTGGTCAATCCCTGCTTAGCACTCAACAGACCGCGTCTGGCCAATCACCCACCGACACCTTTGCCTCGCCGCGTGTTCACCTGATCGCCGACGCCTTTGTTGAGCATCTCAATCTCGATGATCCCGCCGTCAAGCAACAGGCGCGCGGCCTCACCACGGACGACAAAAACCGGAACAGGGCCGAGGCGGTTGAGAACTTCCTGTTAGACCTGATCCCTTTGCGCTCGGCTATCAACCATTTCCGCAACGGTAATGTTGTTGATGGCTTGATCGATCTCAGCCTGGACGCATTCGGTTTCGTGACCGCAGGCGCAGGTGCAGCTGGAAAGGTGGTCAAGATCGCGGGCACCACCGCTTCGACTGCAACCAGGGTGGCACGCTCGGCCAAAGTCATCGGCATGGCAACTGTCGGCGCGCTCAACCCGCTGGGCGGCGCAGGCGACCTGGCGGTTGGGGGTGCCCGCCTGGCCGGTGACGGGCTCAAGGTCCTCGGTGCCAAAGGCGTCCAGAGCGTGAATGCCTTGCGCGGCGCTTCGGGCAGCTATGACCTGTTAAAAGCCGCCAGCAAAGACAATGTGGTCGCCGCAACGGGCACCTTGAAAATCGGCGAACACAGTATCGACGGGGCCGCCGTCCTGAAAAATGGCCAATGGCACGCCTTCGACAGCGAAAAAATGCGCGCATACGGCGGCCCGCTCCAGGGCTTCACTCCCGCCACCGTGTCGGCGAAGGGGCAGCTCAACCAGGGTTTTACCGACTGGCTCTACAAGAAGCTGGCTGGCGGTGCGTTACCGCCGGAGGGCCCACCGAGCGTACTCGGTCAATATGTGCCCAAGGAGTTTGAAGAGGCTTTGAGGCGCGCCCAACGCCCCGATAATATTTATGACTTCAACTTGGGCTATACGAATGGGGCCCCCCACAAGGTGCCTGGTTATTCGTCAGATTTGAATGTTATAGAGCTGCAGGCCATGGTCTCCCATGGGTGGATGACCGCCGGAGACGTTGGCACCCTGAGCAGGCAGATTGAGCGCAAGAAAGTAAAACTTATCCAGGAAGGCTTTACGCTGTTCCAGCGGGACATCCACGCCGCAGGCGGAACCTTGACCCCAATGCCCCAGGAGTTTTACCTCAGCCAGGTCAACCTTGCGTCGCCAGGCGAGTGTGCGGGTATGGCCAATACCCTGGCGCTGGCAATGCACTCCGGCGCAGAAACCACCTACCTGGGAAACATGTTCAAAGCCGCCGCCAATTCGCAGGACCCCTCGGCCGCACAGTTCGTCCACAACCTTAAGGCTTTTCATGATCAGGTCAAACACATCGACACCTTCCATATGGGCAAGCAGCCCAGGCAAATCCCCTATCAGCAGATCGCTGAAGAACTGACAAATGCGGCGCCGCCAAGGAGCCTCAGGATCGCCACGACGGATCACGCACTGCTTGCCGGCGTCACCGTCAGGAACGACAAGCCTGTCTGGTTTTACTTCGATCCGAATTTCGGGCTGGCCAAGTTTGACTCGGCCGAGGCGATGAAAAATGGCCTGGAACGGACCTTGAACCGAGGCACCAGCCCGTTTCAGCACCGGGCATATGGCACAAATCCTGGCGCACCTGAGTATCAGGTGAGCTATTTTGATGTCGGTGATATGGCTGCTTACCGCGATTCCGCACAGGTCAGCCGTATGGCAACTGTCCCGTTGTGAGTATTCGCAAAACCTGACGGGACATTCTGCTTCGCCAAGGTCACAATGCCAGCAGCTTTTCGGAACTTGCTGGCATTGCCGCCACTCACTATTGGGTTGCGTTTAAACCTGTCACGCCCAGCACCTTCACTTTTTCAGGAATGTTCACTATGTCGGCCCTCACCTCAACCATTCTCGTAGTCGAAGACGACACCATCGTGCGCATGCTGATCGTCGAGGTACTCGAAGAGCTGGGGTTTCGTGTACTTCAAGCTGAAGACGCCCAATCGGCGCTCAAATTCGTAAAAGATGCGGGCAATGTCATTGACCTGATGATGACCGATGTCGGCCTGCCGGACATGAATGGCCGGGACTTGGCCATCCTGGTGCGCGGACTACGCCCGCAACTGCCGGTCCTGTTTGCCAGTGGTTATGCCGAGAGCGTCGAGGTTCCGCCCGGCATGCAATCGATCGCCAAGCCGTTCTCCATCGATCAACTGCGCGATAAGGTCAAAGCCATGCTTGGCGCGGCCTGACGTTCGCGCGCCCCTCCGATGCCGCCCAGTTGGGCGGCATTTTTGCATCAAGCAGTGCGTCATGCCGGGATTAACGTGACGTTCGACCAATAAAGTTGGAAACTCGACGCTTTGCCATGCCACTCAATAGCACTCCTCACAAGACCTCTGGAAGGACGCAACAACATGATTGGAAAACCGACGCGCCTGCTGTTGGCGAGCCTCTCGATACTCATGAGCACTGGCGCCTGGGCCGACTTTACGGCCACCCCATCTGAGGCTCGGGCAATCGCCAAGGAAGCCTATTTGTATGGTTACCCGGTCGTGGAAATGTACAAGACGCTCTACACCCAAGCGGTCGACAAGGGCGGCGTCAACTTCAAGGCGCCGTTCAACCATGTCGGCAACACCGCACAGGTCTTCACCCCCAAGGACACCACGCTCGCCACGCCGAACCCCGACACGCCCTACTCCTTCGTCTGGATGGACCTGCGCAGCGAGCCGCAGGTGCTGACGTTGCCCAAGATTGAAGACAACCGCTATTACTCGGTGCAACTGGTCGACCTCTATACGCAAAACTTCGCGTACCTGGGCACGCGCAGCACCGGCAACAATGGCGGCCACTACATGATCGCCGGGCCCGACTGGAAAGGTCAGCAGCCGGTCGACGTGGATCGCGTGGTGTACAGCGAAAGCAATATTGCCTACGCCCTGTATCGCACGCAGTTGTTTGATGAAAAGGACCTGAACAAGGTCAAGCAGATCCAGAATGGCTACAAAGTGCAGTCGCTCAGCAGCTACGTGAAACAGGCCGCCCCGGCCAAGGCGCCGAAGATTGATTGGCCCAAGCCGCTGGCCGGCATGAGCGAAGGGCCGCAACTGTTTCGCTACTTGAACTTCATGCTCGCCTTCGCTGCGCCCCAGGACAGCGAGAAAGACCTGCTCGCACGCTTTGCCACCATCGGCATCGCACCGGGCGCGCCGTTCAAGGTCAACCAGTTGAGCGCCGAACAGCGTAAAGCGCTGGAAGACGGGATCGCCGACGCCAAGGCCGAGTTCGCAGCGTTCAAAAAAGACAAACTCGACACCCAGCAGGTTGCCATAGGCGACTTGTTCGGTAACCGCGATCACCTGAACAACAACTACCTGTACCGCTATGCCGGTGCCGACGTGGGGCTTTTCGGCAACTCCGCCGATGAAGCCACCTACTTCAATTACGTCGTCGACAGTGAAGGCAAGCCCGCCAACGGCGCGCGCCACAGCTACACCGTGCACTTCGCCAAGGACCAACTGCCGCCGGCCGATGCGTTCTGGTCACTGACCCTGTACGACACCAAGACCAAGTTGCTGGTGCCCAACCACAAGAAACGCTACGTGATCAACTCGCGGATGTTGCCCAATCTCAAGCTGGACGCCGATGGCGGCCTGACTCTGGCGCTGCAGCACCACGAACCGCCAAAAGCCGAGCAGAGCAACTGGTTGCCTGCACCGCCCGGCCCGTTCTACGCTGTGTTGCGGATGTACCTGCCAAAGCCCGAGGCGAATAACGGTCAGTGGAAGCTGCCGCCGCTGACGCCACTGAAATAGTCCCAGGCACTGCGTGATTTACTGCTTTTGCAGTTTCACATAGGACTGGTGCAAGTCCGACGCCCAACCGTCGATCACGCTTTTTACGTCATTGGGCGTCATCACCTGCGAGTCGTTTTCCAGCGGCTTGCCGGTGCCCTTGCGTACCACCTCAGCGATCACCTTGCCGTTGGCGCCGTCGAGAAACTGCGCCTCGGTGCCCAGCACAGTGTCCTGGTCGCGGATGCCGGTGCCGGCACTCACCGCCGCGGCCACTAAGGCGACCGGCACGAACTCATAAGGTTTCAGGCCCTGGGTTTTACTGCTGACCGCCGTGATCGCCGCGCGCACCACTAACACTCCGCTACCTGGCCCTTGTGCAAGGGGCAATGACTTGCCGATTTCGCGCTTGAGGGCCTGGTTGAAGTAGTCGTTGATGCCGCGCAACGTGCTCTCAGGGATTTTCGCAGTGGCTTGGGGCCTGGGGTAAAACTGGGTCGGTTCGATATACACCGCGTTGTAGCGGCCCAGATCCAGTGTCGGGGCGACCCAGCGCATCACCTTGACGCCCGAAGGCGACTTGGCCGGCTTGAGGCGGCTGTAATCGGAGAGGAATCCTGAATACTCATCCGGTTGCGTGACTTCGCTGGCACAGCCCACCATCCCGATCGTGGCGATGCAGAGCGTGCTGATCATTAGCCTTAGTTTCATCCTCGAACTCCTTGGCAGTCATCATCAGAACGTTGAGCTGTAGGTATAGCCAATCTTGTAAAAACAGCACTGAAAAACTCAGCCGCGCTCGCGAGGGATCAGGCTCTGCAACTGCGCGGCCAGGAAGTTGGCGTTGAAGGCGAAGGTGTCCGGGTCTTTCAGGCCGTTGGTTTTTTTCCACAACCAGTCGTTTTTATCCGCCGGCAGCACCAGCGAGACGCTGCCGTGCCGGGCCGCGGTCAGGCCCATGACCGACACCGAAATCAAGCCGCCGACGCCCATCACGTCCGGCACGAACTCGACGTTTTTGCCGGTGATCTGCACGGTGAGCTTTTCGCTCTTGAAGGGCGACGTCTCCACCGGAACGCTCGGGCCGCTGGCGACATACTCTTCGCGGTGGACTTCAAGCAAGCCAGCGGTGTTGACCGGTTCCAGCCATTGTTCGATCTGCTGGAACAACTCGCCAAGCTTTAGCGCCCAGCGCGCCGATTGCAGCTCGAACTGCTGCTTTTTATGGGCTTCGCTATCGGCGTAATGACGAAGCATCTCGCCCAGTTGCTGTACATCATCCATTGCGGTTTTCCTTGGGTGAGCCGTAGTGCGAACCACGATCATGGCAGATGCGGCGACTCACCGTGTGATTAACGCCGACGGAACAGCGGGCGTGGCTCGATCACGCTGCGCCCATACTGCACGCTCATCCCCGCCAGCCCCTTCAGGGCGTCTTCAGCCGATTTGTCCGCGCGCACCGCAAATGCATCGAACCCGCACTGGCGCATGTGGCTGAGCTGATCGCGCAGCACATCGCCGATCGCCCGCAACTCGCCTCGCCAGCCCATACGCGTGCGCAACAGATAGGCCTGGCTGTAGGCGCGCCCGTCGCGAAAGCTGGGGAAATCCAGGGCAATCAGCGGCAGCGTGGCGAGCCAGGGCAGCACCTGTTCGACCTCATCATCCGGGCCCAGCCACACGCCATGCCCCGGCGCATAGGACGCCAGCGGCAGGATCAGCGCACCGCCCGCCGGTACTTCATCACGCACCAACACCCACGGATCATCCGCAACCAGACGCGCTTCACCCTGCTCGAGTCTCAACAGATTGTTCATGCCGGCTGCTCCGCGTATACCCGCTCCTTGAACGGCTCCAGGCCAATGCGCTGCACAGTATCGACAAAGCGCTCTTCACTTTCGCGGTAGCGTACAAAGGTGCTGATCACGCGCTCGATTACATCGGGAATCTCAGCGGCGCTGAACGAGGGGCCGATCACTTTGCCCAGTGAACTGTGTTTGCCCTGAGCCCCGCCGAGGGTGATCTGATACCACTCGCTGCCATTCTTATCGACGCCCAGGATGCCGATATTGCCGATGTGGTGATGGCCGCAGGCATTGATGCAGCCGGAAATATTCAGGCTGATATCACCCAGGTCGTGCAGGTAGTCGAGGTTATCGAAGCGCTGTTGGATCGCCTGGGCGATGGGGATCGACTTGGCATTGGCCAGGGCGCAGAAGTCGCCGCCGGGGCAGGCAATGATGTCGGTCAGCAGGCCGATATTCGCCGCGCCCAGGCCGTGTTCACAGGCCAGGCGCCACAAGGCATGCAACTGATCCTTGGGCACATCCGGCAACACGATGTTCTGTTCATGGGCGATGCGGATTTCACCAAAGCCGAACCGCTCCGCCCACTCGGCCACGGCCTCCATTTGCTCGGCGGTGACGTCGCCGGGCGGCGCGCTGATGCCAGGTTTGGTGGACAGCACCACGCTGGTGTAACCCGCGACTTTATGCGGCATGACGTTGCGGCTGACCCAGCGCGCAAAGCCGGGATTCTCGGCCAGTTCGGTGCCGTAGGCCAGGCTGGTATCGCTGAGCGACGCGTAGGCCGGCGGCACGAAGGCCGATGCCACACGGTCGTACTCGGCATCGGTCAACTGCGCCGGGCCATCGCGCAGGTACTGCCATTCTTCCTCAACTTCCCGGGAAAACGCCTCGATCCCCAGCGCCTTGACCAGGATCTTGATGCGCGCCTTGTACTTGTTGTCCCGCCGGCCATGCCGGTTGTACACGCGCAACACCGCCTCGACGTAGGACAGCAGGTGCCGCCACGGCAAGCCCTCGCGGATCTGCAAGCCCAGGATCGGTGTGCGACCCAGGCCACCGCCCACCATCACGCGCAACAGCATGTCGCCTTGCTCGTCACGGTAAAGGTACAGGCCGATGTCGTGCATCATGATCGCCGCGCGGTCTTCGCGGGCCGAGCAGATGGCGATCTTGAACTTGCGCGGCAGGAACAGGAATTCCGGGTTGATAGTCGACCACTGGCGCAGGATCTCCGCCAAGGGACGTGGGTCCAGCAGCTCATCGGCAGCCACCCCGGCAAAGGCTTCGGTGGTGATATTGCGCACGCAGTTGCCGGAGGTCTGGATCGCATGCATATCCACCTGGGCCAGGCGTTCAAGAATGTCGGGCACCTGGTGCAGCTCGATCCAGTTGAACTGCAGGTTCTGTCGGGTGGTGAAGTGGCCGTAGCCACGGTCGTAGTCGCGGGCGATGCTGGCCAGGGTGCGCATCTGTTCGGCGCTCAAAGTGCCATAGGGAATCGCCACCCGCAGCATGTAGGCATGCTTTTGCAGGTACAGGCCGTTCTGCAGGCGCAAGGGCAGAAACTCTTCTTCGCTCAAGTCACCGGCGACAAAACGCTCGACCTGATCACGAAATTGCGCCACGCGCTCGAACACCAGCGCCCGGTCGTATGCGTCGTACTGGTACATATCACCGCCTCATCAGGGTTGGCCGCGTCCCAGGGCGCGACTTCTAGGGGGGCGACTATGCTCCTGCGGCGCAGGGCATTAAAGATTCAGGTGCAGGCATAAAAAGCAGATCAGATGGGCTGTAAGTCATGCTTTCATGCCGAATAAACTGATCCGTAATAATGAGCTTTTTCTGAGCCTGTTTTGTTTTACCCACACTTCAAGACCGTCAACGCCCTCTGCCACTACACCGACTGGACCATCGGCCACGTACATGCCGGCGCGTTGGGCTGGGTGGCGATGATCACCTTCGGCTCGCTGTACCACATGATCCCCAAGGTATTCGGCCGCGAGCAGATGCACAGCGTGACGCTGATCAACCTGCACTTCTGGCTGGCGACCATTGGCACCGTGCTGTATATCGCCTCGATGTGGGTCAACGGCATTACCCAGGGCCTGATGTGGCGTGCGATCAACGATGACGGCACCCTCACCTACTCGTTTGTCGAGGCTTTGCAGGCCAGCCATCCGGGGTTTGTGGTGCGCTTTACCGGTGGCGTGTTGTTCCTCAGCGGCATGCTGCTGATGGCCTACAACACCTGGCGCACCGTGCGGGTCGCGGACTCGCAGGTCGCGCAGCTTGATGCACGGATCGCCTGATGTGGGGCCTGCTGATGGTGGCGTGCCTGTACGGCGCAGTGGAGTACTGTTTGCGCGGTCAATCCGAGGAGACGCTGGATGAGGCCAGCCTGATTCCGTTCGCCGACGGCCCGGAGGTGGCGCGCCGGGTGGAGTTGGCCACCGGCAAACAGATCCACGCGGTGGCACCGGAGCCAGCCAGGCCGGGCTGGGTCAATCGGGATATGTGAAACTGCTCCGGTGATTTGGCGCGCAACTGCGTATGACTAATCGGTGGCCGATGGGTAAGGTGATGCGATATTTCTTGTCAGGAGCATCGCATGCGCACCATCGGCCTGATCGGCGGCATGAGCTGGGAGTCCAGCGCCGAGTACTACCGCATCATCAACCAGCGCGTGCGCGACCAACTCGGCCCACTGCGTTCGGCGCAATTGCTGATGTACAGCGTGGACTTCGGTCCGGTGGAACAGGCCCAGCATGCCGGACGCTGGGACTCCGCCGCGCTGATCCTGGAAGATGCCGCACGCCGCCTGCAAGCCGGGGGTGCCGAGTGTGTGGTGTTGTGTACCAACACCATGCATTTGGTGGCGCCGCGGATCGAAGCGGCCGTGTCGATTCCCTTTCTGCATATTGCCGATGCCGCAGGTTCGGCGGCCGTAGCCGCCGGCACGCTGACCGTCGGTTTACTCGGTACGGCGTTCACCATGGAACAGGACTTCCTCACGTCACGCCTCGCCGCCCACGGCCTGAACGTGCTGGTGCCAAACGCGGACGAGCGCCAGGCCGTACACCGGATCATCTATGAAGAATTGTGCGTCGGCGTGATCAGCGAGGCGTCACGCCAGGTCTATCAGCGCGTGATTGCGTCCCTGGCCGCACGCGGCGCCCAGGCAGTGATCCTGGGCTGCACCGAAATCGGCCTGCTGATCAAACCCGAACACAGCGACCTGCCGCTGCTGGACACCACCGTGCTGCATGCGCAGGCTGCGGTGGCGTTCGCACTACAGGGCTAAGCCGAGCGGCGCAGGCGCGCCATGCTCAGGGTGTCGACGAAGACACCGTCGCGCAGGGCGTAGTCGCGCAGTCGCCCCTCCACTTCGAAGCCGAATTTGCGGTACAGGTTGTGGGCCGCTTCGTTGTCGGCATACACCGTGAGTTCCACGCGGTGCAGGTTCATCCAGTTGTCGGCCACGTCCAGCGCGGCCGCCAACAGACGAGACCCCACACCTTTGCCTTGCCAGGCTGGCGTCACGCCCATGCCGAACGAACCGACGTGGCTCTGGCGCACGCGCAGGTACTGTTCCAGGCCGAGCTGGCCGATCACCTCCCCACCATGCAGCGCCACCAGTTGCAGGCGCCGCTCATTATCTGTCACCAGCTTGTTGCGCCACGCCTCGACGGACTGGAAAGGCATCTGTAGCACCTGACGGCACACGGCCGGCTCGTTGTAGAGCGCAGCGACGCCTTCAAGATGGGCCTCGGTAAAGCGCTGGATCACGATATGGGGTTCAGGTGCGTGCATTGTGTTTCATCCTTTGAAAGACACGTGGCAGGCCAGTGTAGGGGGCACGGTCGGGACATGGCTAGGACGCTGTTATCAGCACTCCGCGGCGCGGCGCCACAGCCGCGCAATATCCACCGCTCTCTCGCGCAACAAGCGCGGCGCCTCGCTGCAGGCCTGCTCCAGGCTCATCGGCCCGGACGGCAAGGCGAAGGCCGCATCCACGCCGTGGGCGTACATCTGCTCGTAGCCTTCACCCAGCGTGCCGGCGATGACGATCACCGGGACATGGTGTCGCTGGGCGATGCGCGCCACGCCGAAAGGCGTTTTACCGCGCAGCGTCTGGGCGTCGAAACGGCCTTCGCCGGTGATCACCAGGTCGGCGCCGCGTACCGCTTCGTCGAGGCCGACCAGTTCGGCGACGACCTCCACCCCCGCACGGAACTGCGCACCGAGGAAGGCCTTGGCGGCGAACCCCAGGCCTCCGGCAGCGCCACTGCCTGGCTCGTCGCGCACGTCAGTGGGCAGGACCTTGGCGCAGTGGTCGGCAAAGTGGCCGAGGGCCGCGTCGAGTTGTTTGACCTGCTGCGCACTGGCGCCTTTTTGCGGGCCGAAAATCGCGGAGGCGCCATGGGCACCGCACAGCGGGTTATTCACGTCGGCGGCGATTTCAAAGCGCACCTGGGCCAGGCGCGGGTCGAGTTGTTCCAGGCTGATCCGCGCCAGGCGCGCCAAGGCCAGGCCACCCGGTACCAGGGCGTTATCCTCGGCATCGAACAACTGCACGCCGAGCGCCTGCATCGCACCTGCGCCGCCATCGTTGGTGGCACTGCCGCCAATCGCGAGGATGATGCGCCGGGCGCCGGCGTCCAGGGCCGCGCGGATCAGTTCGCCGGTGCCAAAGGTGCTCGTAGAACAGGCATCGCGCTGCCCCAGTGGCACCCGTTGCAGGCCGCTGGCCTCGGCCATTTCGATGAGTGCGGTGTGGCTATCGGCCAGCCAGCCCCAATGCGCATCCACTGTGGCGCCCAAGGGGCCTTTCACCGACTGGCGCCGCAGCTCGCCCTGGCAGGCGGCGAGCACCGACTCCACCGTGCCTTCACCGCCGTCCGCCATCGGGCATTGGACCAATTGCGCCTCCGGCCAGACCTGTGCCAAGCCTTCGGCAATGGCCTGGGCGACGCCTTCGGCACTCAGGCTGTCCTTGAACGAATCGGGGGCGATGATGATTTTCATGGGCTTTCTCCGGTTTTTATGACGCCCATGCTGCCAGTTGCCAGCGGCAATGACGCTGGTCCGATGCACAAGTGCGAGCCTGGCTTGTTGGTCATTCCGACAAAGCCTGGGGCAGCAGTTGGACGCCGAGGTACAGCGCGAGCATGCCATCCAGGGTCAACGGGTCGACCCCGCTGAGCTCGGCAATGCGCTCCATGCGGTAGCGCAGGCTGTTGCGGTGAATGCCCAGCGCATCGGCACACGCCTGGCTTTGCCCATCGTGTTCGCACCAACTGCGCAAGGTGGCCTGCAGTTGGCCGTTGCCGTCCTTGGCCAGCACTTTACGCAGTGGGTTGAGCAATTCGTCCAGGGCGTCGTCGTTGCGATGCCGCCAGAGCATCACCGGCAAGCGATAGCGGTTGAGGGTCAGCAGCCGCGAGTGCGGAAGTACGTCACGACCGTAGGCCAGCAAGTCGCCCACACGCCGATAACAACGACGCAACCCCGCCAAACCATCGGCTTGTCCGCCGACCGCCACCCGCAGGATATTCCAGCCCAGGCCCTGGAGCTTTTCCAGCAGGCGTGCATTATCCACCTGTACGGCCGCCGGTCGGCACCACAGCAAGGAATACTGCGCGGAGCTGACGCACCAACTGTCTGGATAGCGCGACGTCAACCAGGCACTCAACGCCTCCGCCGTCTGCCCCGCCGCCAACTCGAATAGATACGGTGTGCGCGCCATCTGCGGTTTGAGCCCCAGTTGCTGCGCCTCATCCACCAGACGCGGCGAGTCGCCGGTTTCGGCCAGCAGCAACGCCAGCAAATCGTCGCAGCGCTGGCGTCGCCATTGTTGCTCGGCTTGCTGATGACGGTGACTGACCAGCATTTCTGCGGTCATGCGCACCAGTTCAGCGTAAGTGCGCAGCCCCTCCGGTTCGCCGGTAATGCCGAGCACGCCGATCAGGCGCTGGTCGTGCATCAGCGGCAGGTTGATGCCGGGTTGCACGCCCTTGAGGTGTTTGGCGGTCTGCCCGTCGATCTCCACCACCCGGCCATTGGCCAACACCAGTTGTGCGCCTTCATGCCGCGTGTTGATGCGCTCCGGCTCGCCGCTACCAAGGATCAGGCCCTGGCTGTCCATGACGTTGACGTTATGCGGCAGGATCGCCATGGTGCGATCGACGATATCCTGCGCCAGGTCATGATCGAGCTCGAACATGGGGCTAATTTCCTTGAAAGCGAAGGTTGTTCATCGGCACAGCGCAAAGGATGCTTCACTGTGCGCGAGCACAAAGACAGCACCCCGCCAGGTGGCCGAGACTCATTGGGCGATCAACGTTACCCGCGCATCGCGAAAAATCATAATAAAGAGAGACTCCCATGTCACAGAGCGCCGCTGCCCCACTGGCCACCGATGACGATAAAAACGCCATCTACAAGCGCATTACCTTGCGCCTGATCCCCTTCATTTTCATCTGCTACCTGTTCAACTACCTTGACCGGGTAAACGTTGGCTTCGCCAAGTTGCAGATGCTCGATGCGCTGAAGTTCAGCGAAACCGTATACGGCCTGGGTGCCGGGATCTTCTTTATTGGCTACGTGCTGTGTGGCGTGCCGAGCAACCTGGCGCTGACCAAGTTCGGTCCGCGACGCTGGATTGCCTTGATGATGATCGTCTGGGGCGCGCTGTCCACCTGCCTGCTGTTCGTCACCACGCCGACGCATTTCTATACGTTGCGCCTGTTTACCGGTGCCGCCGAAGCCGGCTTCTTCCCCGGTGTGGTGCTGTATCTCTCGCAGTGGTTCCCGACGTTCCGCCGTGGGCGGATCATGGCGTTGTTCATGTCGGCGATTCCGGTGTCCGGCCTGCTGGGCAGCCCGTTTTCCGGCTGGATTCTCAACCATTTCGGCACCGGCCAAGGCGGCCTCGCCGGCTGGCAGTGGATGTTCCTGTTGCAAGGCATCCCGACCGTGATTCTGGGCGCCCTCGCCTACTTCCTGCTCAGCGACAGCTTTGCCAACGCCCAGTGGCTCAAGCCGCATGAGCGTGCGGTGCTGGAAGCCGACCACGCCACTGACCTGGCGAACAAGCCGAAAACCACCACCGACTCCCTCGCCGAAGTGTTCAAGAACCCGGCGATCTGGGCGTTCGGCCTGATCTACTTCTGCATCCAGAGTGGCGTCTACGCGATCAACTTCTGGCTGCCGTCGATCATCAAGAACCTGGGTTTCAGCGACAACCTGGTGATTGGCTGGCTCAGCGCGATTCCCTACCTGCTGGCCGCCGTGTTCATGTTGCTGGTGGGCCGCTCGGCTGACTTGCGCAAGGAGCGGCGCTGGCATTTGGTGGTGCCGATGTTGATGGGCGCTCTGGGCCTGGTGATCGCGGTGAATTTCGCCACCACCCCGGCTATCGCGATTCTCGGCCTGACCATCGCCACTATGGGCGCCCTCACCGGCCTGCCGATGTTCTGGCCGGTGCCCACTGCCATGCTCAGTGCGGGCGCGGCGGCAGGCGGCCTGGCGTTGATCAACTCGATGGGCCAGATGGCTGGCTTCCTCAGCCCGTATATCGTCGGTTTTGTGAAAGATGCCACCGGGTCCACGGATAGTGCGCTGTACCTGCTGGCGGCGGTGATCGTCGCCGGCAGTGTGTTGGCATTGCGTATGACCCGCACCCTCAAGGTCTGACACGGACGTACAGGTGGGGCAAGCCTGCTCCCACCTGTCATGCGGTGTTTACAACAGCCCGCCGCCGTTGATATCAATCACGGCGCCGGTCATAAAGCCATTTTCCATGGCCAATACATACCCCTCCGCCACTTCGTCGGCCTGCCCGACGCGCCCTACCGGCAATGTGCCCCCCACGCTGGCAAACATCGCCAGGCGCTGCGCTTCGTCCAACCCGGCATACGCCGGCGTGTCGATCACGCCAGGGCAGATCACATTGACCCGACGCGGTGCCAACTCCTTGGCCAATTGCTTGCCCAGGGCTTCGGTCGCGGCATTGATGCCGGTCTTGATGAACTGGCCTGGCGCAAATTTGCGGCCGAGTTGGCCGGAAGTCAGGCTGATGCTGCCGTGCTCGTCGAGGAACGGCAGCGCCAGTTGGATCGCGCGCAATGAGCCCCAGAGTTTGACGTTGAAATTGTCTTGGGCTTCGTCCAGGTCGGTGTCGATCAGGTTTTTGGCGCGCACTGACGGGCCGGCGGTATAGACCAGATGATCAAAGCGCCCCACGGCTTCGAACAGGCGTTGCAGGGAGGCGCTGTCGGTGACGTCCACCGGTTCGCTGCGCACGCCGTTCTCGACGCCGGAGGACACCCGCCGTCCGGCCAGCACCACCTGTGCGCCATGCGCGGCTGCCGCCTTGGCCACCGCTGCGCCAATGCCGCTGCTGCCGCCGATAACGACGACAGTTTTGCCGCTGAGAGAATGGGTCATGAAGAAAGGTCCTGGGTCAGAAAGTGAAGGTTCATCTTCCCAGCTTGGCAATCGGCGAAAAATCCCGGTAAAACGACAAGATATTTAAAGGATTTTTACAAATGAGCTCGATTCTCGACCTGGAAATCTTCGTGCGTACCGCCGACACCGGCAGCCTGTCAGCGGCCGCGCGCAGCCTCAGCCTCACGCCGGCCGCAGCAAGTATTGCGCTCAAGCGCCTGGAAACCCGCCTGGGCATACGACTGCTGGCGCGCTCCACCCGCAGCATGCGCCTGACCGAGGAAGGCCGGCGCTACCTGGACAGTGTGCGCGTGGCCCTGGAAGCCCTGTCCGAGGGTGAACAGGCGATCAAGCAACAAGGCCAAAGCCTGAGCGGCTGGCTGCAATTGGCCGCGCCTTCGGATTTTGGGCGCAACGTGCTGTTGGGCTGGCTGGATGAATTCAAGCTGGAACACCCGAACATCCGTGTTCAGTTGTTGCTTAACGACAGTAACGCCGACCTGTTCCGCGAAACCGTCGACATCGCCCTGCGCTTCGGCGTACCCCGCGACTCCAGCCTCGTGGCGTTGCCGGTGGTGCCAGGCCACCGGCGCATCGCCTGCGCCAGCCCCGCCTACCTGGCGCGCCATGGCGCACCGAGCACGCCGGCACAGCTGACGCAACACAACACGCTGCGCTACATGCGCCAGGGACGGGCCAACAACACCTGGTACTTCCGCCAAGGCGCCGAGCTGCAGGAGGTCGACGTGACGGGCGACTATTTGAGCGACGACGGGGAAATCGTGCGGCGCTGGGCATTGGCCGGGCATGGCATTGCCTATAAAGCCAACCTGGATATCGCCAGCGACATCCAGGCCGGACGCCTGGTGCCGCTGTTGACCGACTGGCAGGGCGAACCCACGCCCTTCAACCTGATGTGCCCCCATCGCCTGCAAGTGTCGGAACGGGTGAAAGTGCTGCATCGCTTCCTCCAGGCACGTTGCCAGAAGCTGCTGAGCACATGAAGAAACACGCCCTGGGGCTTGTTCCAGAGCCTGCGAGTCTGGTATTGCATGGCACACGTTTTCCTGCCTTGAGGAGTTTTCCATGATTTACCGCACATTGGGCCAGTCCGGTTTGAAGGTCAGTGCCTTGACCTTGGGCACCATGATGTTTGGCGAACAGACCAACGCCGAAGACTCGCTGCGCATCATCGACAAGGCCTGGGACCAGGGCATCAACTTCATCGACACCGCCGACGTTTATACCGGCGGCCGTTCGGAAGAGCTGGTCGGTGAAGCGATCGCCCGTCAGCGCCAGGACTGGGTAGTGGCGTCCAAGGTCGGCTTTGGCCCGCCGGACGGTTTGCCCAACCGCAGCGGTTTGAGCCGCAAGCGTATTTTCAACGCGCTGGAAGCCAGCCTTACCCGTCTCGACACGGATTACCTGGACATCTACTACCTGCACCGCGAAGACCACAACACCCCGCTGGAGGTCACCGTGTCGGCGATCGGCGACCTGATTCGCCAGGGCAAGATCCGTTACTGGGGCCTGTCCAACTACCGTGGCTGGCGCATTGCCGAAGTGATTCGCGTGGCCGAGCGCCTGGGCGTGGACAAACCGGTGATCAGCCAGCCGCTGTACAACATCGTCAATCGCCAGGCCGAGGTCGAGCAAATCACTGCCGCAGCCGCCTATGGCTTGGGCGTGGTGCCCTACAGCCCGCTGGCCCGTGGCGTGCTCAGCGGTAAATACGCACCCGATGTGACACCCGAGGCCGGCAGCCGTGCCGCACGCCAGGACAAGCGCATTCTGGAAACCGAATGGCGGGTGGAGTCGCTGCGCATTGCCCAGCAGATCCAGCAATATGCCCAAGGGCGTGGCGTGGGGATTGTCGAGTTCGCAATCGCCTGGGTACTGAACAACGCGGCCGTCAGCTCTGCGATTGTCGGGCCACGTACCGAAGCGCAGTGGGATGCCTACACCGGCGCGCTGGATGTGAAGCTCACGGCTGAGGATGAGGCATTTATTGACTCGCTGGTAACGCCGGGACACTCGTCCACCCCCGGCTTCAATGACGTCGGCCATTTTGTGTCGGGCCGCATGGCGCGCACGTAACCCCCTGGAGAATCGCGGTTCACTGCTCTCCTGACGAGGGCAGTGAGGAAAACCTGTATAAAACGCCCCAAAACAGAGCCACCCTCTGACGCCAAAAGCACTATATTCCCCTGCTGAAATCCCCCTCTTTTGTATCCAACGGTTTTCGCGAGGACAGCGTGTCTAAAGGTGTTGTGTTATCGGTCTTGGCCTCGGTGCTGTTTGCCGTGATGTATTACTTCACGTCGCTGCTGACTCCCTTGAGTGGCCTGGAGATTTTCGGCTGGCGCATGTTACTCACCATGCCGTGCATGACGGTGTTCATGCTCGTCAGCGGCGAATGGCGACGGGTATGGGACGTGCTGCGGATGCTAGCGGCCAGGCCGCGACTGATTGGCGGCATCGTGGTGTCCTCGGCGCTGCTCGGCGCGCAATTGTGGTTGTTCATGTGGGCGCCGCTGAATGGGCGCAGCCTGGATGTGTCGCTGGGCTATTTCCTGCTGCCACTGACCATGGTGCTGACCGGGCGCCTGGTGTATGGCGAACGCCTGTCGCGGCTGCAACAGATCGCGGTCTTGTTTGCTGCCCTTGGGGTACTTAACGAGCTGTATCAGGCCGGTGGCTTTTCCTGGGCCACGCTGGTGGTGATCATCGGCTACCCCGTGTATTTCGTGGTGCGTAAATACCTGACCAGCGACCATTTGGGCGGGCTGTGGCTGGACATGGCGCTGATGCTGCCGGTGGCGTGGTGGTTTGTGCAGAGCGGCGAACAGGGCTTTGCGGTGATGGAGGCCCATCCGAAGTTGTACGCATTGATTCCGATACTGGGCGTCATCAGTGCCTCGGCGCTGGTGAGCTATATCATTGCCAGCCGTTTGTTGGCATTCAGCCTGTTCGGACTACTCAGTTATGTGGAGCCGGTCTTGCTGCTGGGGGTGGCGTTGCTGTTGGGGGAAGGTATCAAGGCGGGCGAATGGCTGACGTATATCCCGATCTGGCTGGCGGTGATGGTACTGGTGTACGAGGGCTTCAAGCACCTGGTGCGTCAGCGCAGGCCATGAGTGAACGAGCGGATGTCGGTGGTGGGGGCATCCATTCCCTCCGGGGCTGGGTCGCGACTTAACCGACTCGCACCTGAGCCGTTGGTTGCTCAGGCGTGCCGAAATGCTTTTCCAGTAAGTCGGCCACGGTATTCAGTTGCTCCCTCCTTTTGCCGTAAATCGGGATGTTGCTCTGCACCTCATTGCCTACCTTTTCCAAGGCGGCATCCATCATTTCTTTCTTAACGCCAAACAGATTGCCAAGCCGATTGTTTTGGTTCAACTCAAGCAATGTCCCCGTGACCGGGTTCTTCGCGATTTTCTCGATAGAGTAAGCCACGTCTTCAGGAACGCCCAACTCTTTCAGCGCCGTCCCCAGGCCATGGCCAGGGTTTCTGAGCTGTTTGAGGAACTCATCGTAAAGCCCGCTCAGATTATTGGTGCCCACATTGTCCAGGGCAACATTGCGCAGATTCGCGTTGTATCTCTCACGCGTCATCTTTACGAGCGGCTCGTTATTGTTCAGCCCGTTACGCACCAAGTACTGCCCGTCTGCGGCACCGCCATGCAGGTTGCCGTAAGCGTCATAATTGTAAACCACCTTATTTCCATCCGCGCGCGTCCCGAAGTAGGTGGCCTTGCCGTCCGGCGACAGGTTGTAGAGCTGCGTATTGGTTAAGCCATTGACCGGCACCGGCGGGGTGCTGGCATCTTTGTTCAGGCGCGTAAAGATGTCCCCCTTCTCATACGCATAACTGCCGACCACCGTATCAGGATCGCCAGCGGCAAATTTTTCCAGCACCTGCTTGACCCGCTCCACTTGCTTTGGCGCCGCGTCACTGGCGAAGTGTGCGGCAAACGTGTCCCGCGCCTTTGGATCGCTAAGCGACGCCTTGAGCCAGGCAGTCACTTCCTCAGGGGTATTGAATGCGTGAAACGACTGGCCTTCTTCCTCCGGCAAATACATCAGAAAGTTCGGACCTTCGGCGGTCGCCGGCGTGCGCTTGACCATTACGATGTCGTTGGATTGCGCGCCATCGACGGCGAAGGTAGACACCTGCACCCCAGGCGCTCCCGGCTTGTCGGGCCTGACGGCGGCATAAGCCAACGCGCGCCCCCCGGCACTCAGCGAACCGTTCTGGAACTCTGACTGCACGCGGTCCATGTAGGTTTGAAACGCCAGGTCGACTGGGTCCGAGTCGCTGACCGAGCGGGTGCTGCGAGTGGAAGCGACGGGCTGACTGTGCGTGTAAGGCGTAGACGTCTGTGGGTTTGCATAGGACGTATTGATCATAAAGAGGATCTCGGCGGCATGAATACTGAAGTACGGCATCCCTGCATCAAGGGGCAGGCTGTTTCCTGCGGCCCTGTCATCTTTGTGGGCGCTGGTCGAGATACGGTTCCGCACAAAAAAAGCCCGGGAGAGGCGACCTCTACCGGGCTTGTGGTGACGACAACGTGATCAGTCGGCGGTCAATACACCGCGGCGCACCTGGTCACGCTCGATCGACTCAAACAGTGCCTTGAAGTTGCCCTCGCCAAAGCCATCATCGCCCTTGCGCTGGATGAACTCGAAGAACACCGGGCCCATCAGGGTTTCCGAGAAAATCTGCAACAGTAGGCGTTTGTCGCCTTCAATGGACGAGCCGTCGAGCAGGATGCCGCGCGCTTGCAACTGGTCCACCGGCTCGCCATGGTTCGGCAGGCGGCCTTCGAGCATTTCATAGTAGGTATCCGGCGGCGCAGTCATGAAGCGCATGCCGATTTTCTTCAACGCATCCCAGGTCTTGACCAGGTCGTCGGTGAGGAACGCCACGTGCTGGATGCCTTCACCGTTGAACTGCATCAGGAACTCTTCGATCTGCCCGGCGCCCTTGGACGACTCTTCGTTGAGCGGGATGCGGATCATGCCGTCCGGGGCGCTCATGGCCTTGGAGGTCAGGCCGGTGTATTCGCCCTTGATATCGAAATAACGCGCTTCACGGAAGTTGAACAGCTTCTCGTAGAAGTTGGCCCAGTAGGCCATGCGCCCGCGATACACGTTGTGGGTCAGGTGATCGATGACCTTGAGGCCGGCGCCGACCGGGTTGCGCTCCACGCCTTCGAGGTAGACGAAATCGATGTCGTAGAGCGAGCTGCCTTCGCCGAAGCGGTCGATCAGGTACAGCGGCGCACCGCCGATGCCTTTGATCGCCGGCAGGTTCAGCTCCATCGGCCCGGTTTCGATATGGATCGGCTGGGCGCCCAGTTCCAGGGCGCGGTTGTAGGCCTTTTGCGAATCCTTCACGCGAAACGCCATGCCGCACACCGATGGGCCGTGCTCGGCCGCAAAGTAGGAGGCGATGCTGTTGGGCTCGTTGTTGAGAATCAGGTTGATCTCGCCCTGGCGATACAGGTCAACGTTCTTGGAGCGGTGGGTCGCGACTTTGCTGAAGCCCATGATCTCGAAGATCGGCTCCAGGGTGCCAGGTGTGGGCGATGCGAACTCGATGAATTCAAAGCCCATCAGGCCCATTGGGTTTTCGTATTGCTCAGCCATGTTCGGCGCCTCTTCATTCTTGTGATGAACGGATGTCAATTGCCAGCAAGGATGAAGCAGGAGGGAGGCGCACACGAGAGGCCTCGCACGCTACGGGCGAGGAAGTCACCAAAGATAAGGGGGGAGCCGAGTAGCTTCATGGTTACATCAGTCTCTGACGGCTGAGGCTTGCGTGAGCGCAAGTCCATATTCCTGTATGCGTAAATCGATTCTACACAGCGTAACAGTGTTTGTCCGCACTCTTATCAGATCCCCATTGGCCTGGCCGGAGCAAGGGGTTTGTTGCACAGGTAGATGCCGAGCAGGATCACCGCGCCGCCCAACAACATGGGTGGAGTCAGTTGCTCATCCAGCAACACCGCGCCGCAAATGACGGCGGTCAGCGGATTCAGGGCGATAAACACACCGGCGCGGGTCGCGCCGATTCGGCGAATACCGTCGTACCAGCCGATATAGGCCACCGCCGACCCCAGTACCCCGAGATACAACAGGCCGAGCAGTTGCGGCAGATGGACGGCAGCCAGCGCATTCAGAGTGATCCTGCCACTGATGAGGGTGCTGACCATGAGCATCCCCGTGCCCAGCAGAATGGACCAGGTGACCGTTTGCAAGGGACCCAGGCGTTGGTTGAGCTCACGCGAACACAACGAGTACACGCCCCACCCCACCACGCAGCCGAAGATCAGCAAATCGCCGCGCCAGGCGTTGTCTACCGCCTGCAACAGCTGGGGGTTGCGACTGACAATCACCGTGCCCGCGCCGACCAGGCACAAGGCAATCCCCAGCCACCTGGCTGTGCCCAGGCGCTCCTTGAACAGCAACCATGAAGCCACGCCGATCACCGCTGGGTTCAAGGCGACAATCAAGGAGGCTCGCGATGCATTGATGTAATGCAGGCCGTAAAAGAAGCACAGGTTGTAGAAAAATATACCGAAAAAACCCAGCACGGCCAGACGCACGCACTGCCTGACGTCTGGGCGAATCAGGCGCACGCGTGCGCAGGCCATAAAGGCCAACAGCGCAACACTCGCCAATAGAAAACGCAGTGTCGCTGCCAGCAGCGGTTCTAGGTCGGCGGCCAGATAGCGGCCGGCCACGAAAGTCCCGCCCCAGATCATGGTCACAGCGGCGAGCTTCAGGTAGGTCGAGTGGTCCGGAGAAGAGGTCATCGGTGGGTTGCTCTGTGGCTTGCAGGATTGGCGTATCCTCCAGCTAATGATCAATCATCGTAAAATGAGTAAATGCTCATGACGCTCACGCAATTGGAAATATTCTCCCAGGTCGCAGAACTGCAGGGTTTCACCAGCGCGGCCCATCGCCTGGGGATCAGCCAGTCCGCTGTATCCCACGCCATCAAAGCCCTGGAGCGAGAGCTGGGCGTCGAGCTATTTCGACGTCATCAGTCCCAAGTTGAACTCAGCGACATCGGCCGACAACTGCTGATGCGCGCCCGCACACTGCTCGGCGTGGCCGACACCTTGCAGCAGGAAGCGTGCGATGCGCGCGGGATGAAACGCGGCACCCTGCGCATCGGCTCTTTCGGCCCCACCTCATCCAATCGCCTGCTGCCGCGCATTCTAAAGCGCTACCGGATGCAGTATCCGGGCATTGAAGTGCATGTCGACGAAGGCCCGGATCGCCAGGTGATCCAATGGCTGGATGAGCGGCGTATCGATGTAGGGTTTGTAGTGTTGGAGCACGAACGATTCGATACGTTTGCGCTGTTCAAAGACCAGATGGTCGCCCTTTTGCCCGCAGCCCACCCCTTGGCCGAACGCTCATGCGTGGCGTTGAAGGCGCTGTGCGCTGACCCGTTCATCCTCACTGAAGCCGGTTCGCTGGAGCTGGTCTCGCGACTGTTCGACACGGCTCGGCTGACCCCGAATGTGCGTTATCGCTGCTCGCAACTGCTCAGCACCCTGGAGGCGGTGAGCCGTGGTGATGGCGTCAGCGTGGTGGCGCAGGCGTCGTTGCCCGAAGCACCAGATGCGCGCTACACCGTGCGTCCGCTGTCCCCGCCGGTCAGCCGCGAAATTGGCCTGGCGGTGCTGGATCAACGCCAGTCGACACCAGCGACCCTGGCCTTCATTCGTGTAGCGCAGAGCGTAGATTTCTGACCTGCGGCGAGCTTAATCGGGCCCGGCCATCTATCATCGAGTTAATCGTTTGCCACCCGGCACTCCCCACCCCACGACAGACCGTTCGCCCCATGCCCCTGACCGTCAACGCCCCGCGAAAGCGCGCCACGCGCTATCTGCTCACCGCCCTCAGCGCGCTGCTGCCGATCGGGGTGGGCGTGGTCATCCTGCATTGGCAGGCTGAACACACCCTGCAACAAAGTACCGCGCAGACGGCCCAGGAAGCAGTGCGCCAGTTCGACCTGATGCTCGACAACACCGCCCTCGCCGTCCAGGAGTTACTGCCGCTGGCCGGTCAACCCTGTGACAACGGGGTAAAACTGGCACTGCGTGAACAGGTCACGCGCCGGCCGTTTGTAAGGGCGACCACCTTGTCCTGGCAGAAAAATATCTATTGCAGCTCGCTGTTCGGCGGTGGTTACGAATCACCGGTCAACCCGGACGATTATGTGGATGGGCGCTTGTGGTTGATGAATGGCAACCCGGTCACACCGGATACCGCGCTGTTGGTATACCGCCTGGTCGACGGCGATAAAGGCGCATTTGCATCGATTGACGGCTATCACCTGAGCAACGCCCTGCGCCTGATCAGCCACAACGCAGACCTCGTCCTGCAGGTCGGGCCTCACTGGATGAGCGCTGACGGCAAGGTGCGTGACAGTGCGCTGCCGGTGTTTGCCGTGGCCCACCACCACCTGGCGTCCACGCGCTATCACTACAGCGTCGACGCCGGCATGCCGGCCGGGGAAATCTGGCGCTATATGCAGGATCGTTACCCGGCGCTGTTCATCCTGGTGGGATTCTTTGGCGCACTGGCGGGCGCGTCGGCTCATTGGTTGCAAAAACGCTCGTCAGCCCCGACCCAGGAACTGCACCGGGCCTTGGGCGCCAATGAGTTCATCGCCTATTTCCAGCCGGTGGTACGCGGCGATACGCGCGAGTGGGCCGGCTGCGAAGTGCTGATGCGCTGGAACCACCCCAAGGAAGGCCTGGTGCGGCCGGACCTGTTTATTCCACTGGCTGAGGACTGTGGCCTGATCGTGCCCATGACTCGCGCGCTGCTGCGCCAGACGGCGGCGCAATTGGCGCCGCATGCCGAGCGTTTCGCCCGCGGTTTCCATATCGGCGTGAATATCACCGCCCGTCATTGTCAGGACCTGGCCTTGGTGGAGGACTGCCGGGAGTTTCTCGCTGCCTTCACGCCTGGCCAGGTGATCCTGGTACTGGAGTTGACCGAACGCGAACTGATCAAGCCTTCCGACATCACCCGGCGCCTGTTCGATGCGCTGCACGAACTGGGGGTGATGATTGCAATCGATGACTTCGGCACCGGTCACTCCAGCCTGACCTACTTGCGTAACTTCAATGTCGACTACTTGAAGATCGACCAAAGTTTTGTCGCCATGATCGGTGTAGATGCACTCTCGCGGCATATTCTGGACAGCATCATAGAGCTCTCCGGCAAGCTCGACTTGGGCGTCGTTGCCGAAGGCGTGGAAACAATCGAGCAATGTGAATACCTGGCAGCACAAGGCGTGGATTTCCTGCAGGGTTACCTGTTCGGGCGCCCGCTACCCTGCGACGAATTCATTAAATCCCTGACCAGCCATTGAATAGCCATCTACCGCACCGATGAAAGAGTGTTAATTAGCTAAAGACATGATTTACTCGTGGCGGATTAACTACTACAATTTTTCATACCTGTGCAGAACTCGCAGGAAGGCTTCTTTCTTGAGTCGCCTTAAGGCTCTTGGCTTGTAGCGTTATCTGCAGTTGATATCAGCCAAATACACTATTGGAGTAAAGATTTTGTCCAGACTCGCCGAATTTCGCGCAGCAGAAAAAGCCCTTCAAGAGCAGCTTGCCCAGCTGGAATCCCTGAAGAACGACGCTGGCCTGAAGAAAGAAATCGAATTCGAAGAAAAGTTGCAAGCGTTGATGAAGAACTACGGCAAGGGCCTGCGCGACATCATTTCCATCCTTGATCCGAACCCAGGTAAGGCCGCAGCGGTCGCGACCGCACCAAAACAGCGCCGCGCGCGCGTGGTCAAGGTTTACCACAACCCGCACACTGGCGAACTGATCGAGACTAAAGGCGGCAACCACCGCGGCCTGAAAGCCTGGAAAGAACAGTACGGCGCCGCCACTGTAGATTCCTGGCTTCGCGGCTGATCAAAAATACACTTACAAAGAGCCCCGCAATAGCGGGGCTTTTTTGTTTAACGGTTCGAATGCGAACTTAAATAACATTTCACTTTGTTCAAAAAAGCTCGGGACAGCGCCTTTCAAAGTTTCAGGCTGTCGCGCACCGAACGGACTTCATCCTTGCTCGCTTCGTATGCTTGCGCCTGGCCTGCGTATGAAAAAACAAAGGCTTTATCGGTATCAACAGCGCCAACCAATGTTTGCGAGAGTACGTGCCGGCCGTTCTCGGTAATCACGCAAGTAGTTTCCAGCGCTTCAAGACGGCTCAATGTTGTAGGACGCATCTTGCTGCACACACTTTGATAGCCACCCTGGGCAAAATCTTTCTGGATGGACTTGCGCATTTCCAGTAACACGCCTTCAAGATTGACGGCATGCCCGGCCTCGATCGGCGTACCCGTCAACTCCATGACCATCACTGTCGCGCCATTTTCATCATTCTTTATTGCCCGCTGCCGAGACACGTTTTGAGTGCTGGCTGGCGTCTCTTTGTCAGTGACCACTTCCTCGACTTGCCAGCCACTGGGCCAGTGGATTTCCGGTTCGGCCGCCAGCGCCAAGGGGCTACTCAACAGCAAACACAACGCGCTCAACAGCGGTGTACGACATTCGATCATTGCAAAAACACCCCAGGTTCAAGCGCCAAAGTTTGCGGCCCAGCCCCCGCGGGTCGCAAGGCCTGCGTGACCTTTTTCATTTGGCGCAGTGGGCGGGCCTTGCGTATCATGGCCCCGCTGCACGAATGCTTGCCGCAAGCCAAGGGAACGCACCTCTCATCTCAAGCCGCGTTTGCCCCATTTTTTCTGGAGGGTCCATGAGCCTGCACGATCTGAACACTTTCCCGGGCGTCACCGCCCAACCTGACACCGCCACCTCGAACTTCGTGTTCAATCACACCATGCTGCGGGTCAAGGACATCACCAAGTCCCTGGATTTCTACACCCGCGTCCTGGGTTTCTCGCTGGTTGAAAAACGCGACTTCCCGGAAGCCGAATTCAGCCTGTACTTCCTGGCGCTGGTGGACAAGGCCCAGATTCCGGCGGACGCTGCCGAGCGTACCCAGTGGATGAAATCGATCCCAGGCATCCTGGAATTGACCCACAACCACGGTACCGAAAACGACGCCGACTTCGCCTATCACAATGGCAATACCGACCCACGCGGCTTTGGCCATATCTGCATTTCGGTGCCGGATATCGTGGCCGCGTGCGAGCGTTTCGAAGCCCTGGGTTGCGACTTCCAGAAGCGCCTGAACGATGGCCGCATGAAGAGCCTGGCATTCATCAAGGACCCGGACGCTTACTGGGTTGAGATCATTCAGCCAGCGCCGCTGTAAACATCCCACGCAATAAAAAACCCCATGCTTACACATGGGGTTTTTCATTTCCGGGCCGGATTTTATGCTGGCGCCGAGCTACGGATCAGGTGATCAAAAGCACTCAGGGAAGCCTTGGCGCCCTCGCCCACCGCAATCACGATCTGCTTGTACGGCACAGTGGTCACGTCACCGGCAGCGAAGACGCCTGGCAGTGAGGTTTCGCCACGTGCGTCGACAATGATCTCGCCACGGGGCGACAGTTCGACCGTGCCTTTGAGCCAGTCGGTGTTCGGCAACAAACCGATCTGCACAAAGATGCCTTCCAGGTCGATGGTCGTGAACTCGCCGTTGTCGCGACTCTTGTACACCAGGCCAGTGACTTTCTGGCCATCGCCTTTAACCTCACTGGTCAGCGCGCTGGTGATCACGTTGACGTTCGGCAGGCTGAACAGCTTGCGCTGCAACACAGCGTCGGCGCGCAGCTTGCTGTCGAACTCAAGCAAGGTGACGTGGCTGACGATACCGGCCAGGTCGATGGCCGCTTCAACGCCGGAGTTACCGCCGCCGATCACCGCCACGCGCTTGCCCTTGAACAGTGGGCCGTCGCAGTGCGGGCAGAAGCACACGCCCTTGGCTTTGTATTCCTGCTCACCCGGCACACCCATTTCACGCCAGCGGGCGCCGGTGGCCAGGATCACTGTCTTCGACTTAAGCGTCGCACCGCTTTCAAAGCGGATTTCGTGCAAGTCACCGGCATTCTTCGCCGGCACCAGGCTACTGGCACGCTGCAGGTTCATGATGTCCACGTCGTACTGACGCACATGGGCTTCAAGCGCGCTGACCAGCTTCGGCCCTTCGGTTTCCTGCACCGAGATAAAGTTCTCGATGGACATGGTGTCCAGCACCTGGCCGCCAAAACGCTCCGCCGCGACACCGGTACGGATACCTTTGCGCGCAGCATAAATAGCCGCCGCCGAACCGGCCGGGCCACCACCGACCACCAGCACATCGAATGCCGCCTTGGCACTGATCTTCTCGGCGGCTTTTTCGATGCCGCTGGTGTCGAGCTTGGCGAGGATTTCTTCCAGGCCCATGCGGCCCTGGCCGAAGTTCACACCGTTGAGGTAGACGCTTGGTACAGCCATGACCTGACGCTCATCGACTTCGGCCTGGAACAGCGCGCCATCGATGGCCACATGATGGATGTTCGGGTTCAGCACGGCCATCAGGTTCAGCGCCTGGACCACGTCCGGGCAGTTCTGGCAGGACAGCGAGAAGTAAGTCTCGAAGCGGAACTCGCCTTTGAGGGCGCGAATCTGTTCAATCACTTCGACACTGGCCTTCG